>SCPN01000038.1_pt1:1662500-1863072 | contig 1863072 bp, 2134 predicted proteins | sample 6106831 | NCBI WGS metagenome assembly SCPN01 (sample SAMN10720447, study PRJNA508395) | human gut metagenome | isolation source: Participant 1, 0 month | reverse complement strand
AAAATTGATTTTGGAAAATCAGATTGTGTTAGAAGAACTGGATATGGAATGCCAGGAGAAAATCAATGAAGATATGGCATATGTATTGAGTTATCTGAGCATTTATAACAACCAGCTGAATGTGCCAAAGATGCACCGGGAGATGAATAATCTGATGATTATTTATGGATTGTCGGACATGATCTATCGGGGAATGACTTTGGTGAAGTTCTATGCACCGAATGGTGTGATGCTCAGTGAAATCCTTCATTCCTGTTTTTGCAGTCATTATAATAAGACAGATGTGGAAGTACAACAGGAGTTGGGAATAGGCAGGACTTCTTTTTATAAAATGAAGAAGCAGGCACTTGGGTATTTAGGATTTTATTTTTATGAGATCGTGGTACCGCAGGCAAAGGATAAAAGATTTAAACCGTCACTGGGCGTTGAGGAAGAGTAGGTGAATAATATGAGATACGAAGATTCGATGAAAGGTGTAGCTGCTCAGATAATCAAAGAACAGCAGCGAGTCAGTAAAATTAAAAACAATCCAGAAGAGTTCCATTGGCATGACGAATATGCAACGTTGAATTTCTTTCGGTTTATCTGCAAAAATATCGGTAACTTGGGAAATGGAGAAATTGAGAAAATGGTCACACGCTTGAAAAGCATAGATCAGAAAGCAGTGGAAAACCATGTGAATGGTGCTGTTTGGGCATTTGATTATGATAAGATGTTCTGTGTATTGATGGAAAATGAAATTTGCCGAAAGGTGTGTGAAAAGAATAAATATAATAGTTGGATGAAACTGATTGGAAATTATTGTTTTCAAGTGGTGTAGGATAAAATAGTGGCTTGTGAAAAGCTGATTTTGATGTTAAGATGAAATTGGGATAGGAGACATTTAGGAACCTATCCTGACATAGCAAAGAATGGAGGCGAGAAATGGACGTGGCGAAAGAAGAAATCGTGAAAACAGAAGAATTGGAAACACGTTACGAAAGATACAAGGGTATCTTAAAAGACCTTACCATCATGAGCGATGTGTTTATGCGGAATGTATTCAAGAAACGGGAATGTACAGAATATGTTCTGCAGGTAATTATGAATAAAAAGGATCTGAAAGTGATTGATCAAGTTCTGCAGAAAGACTATAAGAATTTGCAGGGGCGTTCAGCTATTCTGGACTGTGTTGCCAGAGATTCTGAAGGCAAGCAGATGGATGTAGAAATCCAACAGGACAACGAAGGGGCATCTCCCAAAAGAGCAAGGTATCATAGTGGTCTGATGGATATGAACACATTAAATCCAGGACAGGATTTTGATGACCTTCCGGAAAGCTACGTGATTTTTATCACCAGAGACGATGCACTTTGATACGGACTTCCGATTTATCATATAGACAGGAAAATCGAAGAAGTCAGTGAGAATTTTAAGGATGAAGCTCATATTATCTATGTAAATTCTAAGAAACAAGAGGATACAGAATTAGGCAGACTGATGCATGATCTTCACTGTAAGAATGCAGAAGATATGCACAGTAAGATAACTTGCTGACAGAGTATACGAATTGAAGGAAACACAGAAAGGGGTGGAATTCATGTGCCGTGAGATGGAACAGATTTATAGTGAAGGTATTGAAAGTGGTGAGCTGAAAAAAGCAAAAGCCTCAGCATTATCCATGGCTGCGGATGGAATGAAAGTTGATAAAATAGCCCACTATCTTAATGTGAGTGTTCAAATGGTGCAGAAATGGATTGATGAGAGCATGAGTGTTGCACATTAACAAATGATAAATTTTAATGGAGCTACCAGAGGATACTAATTCTTCTGGTGGCTTTTTTGTGTGTTGAAAGTAAAAAAATGAAAATTAGTTCTATAGAACTACAACTTGATTTGCGGATTCTGTATCTTCAATTATCCATCAGTATACTAATTTTAGACCGAATTATCGTTCTGAAGGAGGTGCTATGATGGATTTAAAAGCGGTTGGTCAGCGAATTAAAGCAGCAAGAGAAGCAAAAAATCTTACACAGGAAGAACTGGCGGCGCTGGTAAATTTAAGTACAACACATGTCAGTGTGATAGAAAGAGGACTGAAAGTAACAAAGTTGGATACCTTTGTAGCAATTGCCAATGCACTTGATGTATCGGCTGATGCGCTACTGATAGATGTTGTGACACATTCTGTCACAGGTGTTACTAATGAATTATCTGATATGATAGAAAAATTGCCAAAGGACGAGCAGAAAAGAATTTTAAATGCGGTCAGAGCTTTGGTAGACTAATGAAATAGGCATTGAAATCGAAGGGCATTAAGCTCTTCTTTTTTTTATTCTTTTTTATGGATTCGTTTGTGAAAAAATCTTTTTTCATAGTGATAATCATGATATAGTAGTTCTAAAGAACTATAAATAATTCTTTGAAACTGGAGGGCGGGTAAATGAGAGAAAAAAATATTTATGAGAAGATTGCAGAAAAGTACAATACGACACCAGAAGAAGTACGCAGAGAAATGCAGATAGCCATAGATACAGGATTTGATAATCCTGATCCGGCGTGCAGGAAGAATGGAAGAAAATGACACTTAAAGGAGAAAGACCTACACCGGAAGAAGTAATCAATTACGCAGTAAAAAACTAAAAGGAAAAAAAAAAAAAAAAAAAAAAGATAATTGCAGTGATCTCAGGGGCAGTCATCTTGATAATTGCTGCAGGAAGTATTTATGGGAAACCCGAATCAAGTCATAAGGAAGGTGAACCTGATGTAGTAGGAACATTTTCCATAAATCAGGATGAAAATCTAACCGTAGTAGCTAACCGGGAAAATATTGAGGATAGAGAAGCGTTTGCAAGAGAGCTTTTGCAGATGTACAAGGATGATTCTTTTCATTCGACAAAATTCTCCACAGACAGGGATATGCGACGAGTCTTGATATGAACATTTATTTATGGAAAGAGGATATTGAAGATGGGGAATCGGTAATGACAGCCGAATACAGAACTGTAGAATATGGAAAGGACTATGATGTTGTCAATCATCCTGATAAATTTCAACTATATATAGATGGAAAAGAAGTAGAAGAATAATACAGTGAACTTTTTATACTGAAATATGTACGATTTCAATAATGACATGAACTTATGGGAATATATTGCGGATACTTTGTGAACTTTATCCTGATACAATGATTATGCTGATGAAAGAAGGCATAGATAACTGAATATAAGAAAGAGACGAAAGCCCAGTAGTTAAGAAAAACTACTGGGCTTTTTCGTGCCTGAATTTCAGCCAATAACTGCGGGCATATCCCGGCAGGATAAAGGCGGAGCAGGCATGATCCTAAACAGAGGTCCGCCTTCTGGATTTGAAACGAGCAACAAGATTTCAAATTCAGGAGAAACGGATATGTATATTGAACACCCATATTTTACGAAGGAAAGTATTACGCAAATATTGATGGCGAAATGATCGAGATTACAAAAGAAGTTGCGTATGCGATGAACAATTTTTACAGAAGCAGCAAGGCAAAAAAAGTTGAGATTAAGAACGAGCTGGGGGAAGTCGTGGATAAGATGCTGAGAGAAGTACCTTACAGCGGTCAGTCTATTGATGGAGAAGGTTTCATGATTGAGGATTTTCCAGATCTGAATTGTGATGTGGAGCACTGTGTACTGACAGAAAATGGAACAGCAGGATATTCACAAAGTAATCAATCAGCTGAACTCAGAGGAACGCATGATTATTTATGGCATTTCTTTGAAAACAAGACACAGACACAGATGGCGGAAATTATGGGGATTTCCAGACAGATGCTGTCATACAAGCTGAAATCCATTCTTAATAAAATGCGTGAAATGTATATGAATAAATTTTTTTAAAAAATTTTTCAAAATCTTTTGCATCTGCCAAAGTCATTTGACTTTAGTAATTAGAGGAAGTTAAATGACTTCCTAAAATGAACCATGATAACTGAATATCCAATAATAACTGACGTGACATTTCATGCAGAGAGCACGAGGAAGATGACGCTATAGGATTATAAGACAAAACCAAGATTTTTAGTTCAGTCCGTAATGCTGCGAAAAAGCACTGACCGAAGCCAGCTGGCAGGCTGGTGATGCGATGATATGTATGAGATGCGATACACTTGCAGATCCTGAGAAGTCTGTAACTGGTAAACCTATGAACTGCCAGAGCCTGGAAACGAGAGTTTCCGGGTTGTGGTCCGGAGTATGCATCCGGGCAGGTTATTATTCCCTTCCTGCATATGCGGGAGTAACGATTCGGGGTATCGAGGATAAATAGAATCGAGCGAGCACTGTTTAATAATCAAATTGGCTATAGAGGTTATGCGGCAGAGCTTTCCTTATGGGAAAGAAACTCTGCCGTATTCCTGTGGAGCCAATATAGCGCTATGGATGCTTTACAAATAAAAATAATAGATTGAGAGAGGACAAATGACAATCCGCAGAGGAGATATTTTATGGGCAGATCTCGGTATGTTTCCTACAACATCTGTTCAGGGTGGTGTAAGACCGGTGATCGTAGTGAGCAATAATAAAGCCAATACATACAGTTCAGTCATAACGGTAGTTCCGCTGACATCAAGAATATATAAGAAACGGTATTTGCCAACACATGTATTTATCAGCAAATATGATATGACAGGAATCCGAAAAGGAAGCCTGGCACTGGCTGAACAGGTTATGAGCATTTCTACGAAATGTATTATTGAGAAATGCGGAAGAGTGAACAAGTGGAGCCTGGATCGGGTACTGAAAGCAGTACGGATTCAGATGGGAATGGAGGGAGAAGGGCATGACGGCAGAGGAATATAGAAACTATCTGGAGAAGGATTTCAGTGATGTAGATATCAATGAAATGACTGACCTACGGATGATAAAAGCAGACAGAAATAAATCGCTTCAGGAACGGAGAGATATTTTTCTGAATAAAGTAGGAAATCCATATTTGGTCCGGATCGGTAATATGAAAGTAAAAGTCAGATTTGCTAATAACGGTATATCTATGGAGCAGGCATTTGAGAATATGCTTCTGAGTGTCTGAAAAGTACTGGCAAGATTGAGGGACTGTGTTAGAATGTCGGTAAGGACAATTATGCCCCCTTTATTACATGGATTTTCTGACGTAATAAAAGGAGGTAAGATATGTATCAGAATATCAATAAAATCTATCATGCCGCCATCTATGTCAGATTATCTAAAGAAGATGGCGATATTTCCAGTTCAGCAAAACTGGAAAGTAACAGCATTTCTAACCAGAAAGCTTTGACTCTGGATTTCAAAAAAAAAAAAAAGATATTGAAGTTGTTTCAGTCCGAGTTGATGATGGATACTCAGGCTCTAATTTTGAGCGCCCAGCATTCCAGGCAATGCTGGAAGATATCCGGCGTGGATTGTAGACTGCGTAGTGGTAAAAGACTTATCACGATTTGAAGGGAATATATTGATTCCGGGAAGTATATCGAGAGATTATTCCCGGCTCTTGGTGTGCGCTTCATTGCCATCAATGACAATTATGACAGTCTCAAGGGAAAGAATCAGGCAGACGAAATCATTATCCCATTTAAGAATTTAATCAATGATGCTTATTGCCGTGACATTTCTATTAAGATCAGGAGTAATCTTGAGATTAAGAGGAAAAAAGGCGAATGCGTGACTCCGTTTGTAGCTTTTGGATACAGGAAGACAAAGACAGATAAGCATAAATTAGAGATTGATCCATCTGCAGGCAGTGTAGTACAGGATATTTTTAAGATGAAGCTGCAGGGAATGAGTCAGGATGCGATCGCTAATCGTTTAAATGAACTGGGTATTCTTTCCCATTTGAGTATAAAATCAGCAGTGGCAGTCATTATGAAACTGGCTTTCGACAGAAAGAACAGGCACTTTGGAGTTCTGTTACAGTCCGCAGAATACTGGAAAACGAGGTTTATATCGGAAACCTTGTACAGGGAAAAGGACAACTCCAAACCATAAAGTGAAGCAGACTTATGTGAAACCGGAAGATGACTGGATCCGGATTGAGAAAATCATGAACCTCTGGTGAGTGACCGTGATTTTGAAATTGTTCAGAGGCTTCTTGGCATGGATACACGTACTTCACCTGACCAAAAGCAGGTATATCTGTTATCCGGAATTGCTGTATGCGCGGATTGTGGAGCACCTATGACAAGAAAGGTTTCTACTGTGGCAGGGAAAAAATATGCTTATTATCTGTGTTCCACAAATAAAGAAACAAAACGCTGTTCCAGTCATAGAATACCGGAAAAGGATCTGGAAGATGCCGTACTGGTGATGCTGAAACAGCATATCCAGAATATCCTGCACCTGAAAAGAGTCCTGGAATTTGTTGGTACTGTGCCATTTCAGGAGATCAATATGAAGAAGCTGCAGGACAGGCTGGAGAAGAAAAAACAGGAGACAGAACGCTGTAAGGAGTTACGGATGATGCTCTATTCGGATATGAAAGAGGGCATTGTATCAAAAGAAGACTATGTAGAGCTTCATGCAGCCTATGGAAAGAGGCTTAAAAATGCGGAAGAGAGTATCCGTGCGATCCAGAAAGAAATGGATAGTGAGCTGGAAAAGCAGACAAAGCCAATACCTGGCTGGATTATTTTGTGAAATATCAGGATATTGAAGAACTGTCCCGCACTGTGGTGGTAGAACTGATCAGGCAAATCCGAGTATATGATAAAAAGAATATAGAGATCACTTTTGATTTTGATGATTGTTATCAGACATTGCTGAGTCAATTACCGGCTATGGAGTTGATACGGTTATAGATGATGATAACAATCTGCAGGTCAAGGTAAAGGAGGTTGTATAAAATGGCACGAAAGAGCAGGAAAAACATTCCGGAAGTAGTCAGCAGTGCAACCGTCCAGACAGAGATGAGCAGACCATTCCGGCAGGATTGTATGCCAGAATTTCAATGGAAACAGAAGAAACACTAGAAAGAGGAACGATAGAAACCCAGGTGGAATTGATGAAAAACTTTGTAGCAGATACGGAAGATATTTCGGTTGCGAAAGTTTATAAGGACTCAGACTATTCAGGTACAAATTTTGACCGTCCTGGATTCGTACAGATGATGGAAGATATCAAGCATGGAAAAATCAATTGTGTTATTGTAAAAGATTTGTCCAGACTTGGCAGAAATTATGTCGAAACCAGCAATTATATTGAACGAGTATTCCCGTTTTTCCATGTAAGATTCCTGGCTGTGACAGATGATTTCGATTCTTTCAGAGAAGGTGTGGATCTTACAGTTCCACTGAAGAATATCATCAATGAATTCTATTCGAAAGACCTTGCCAAGAAGAGTAGCAGCGCAAAAAAAGCACTTTGGAAAGAGGGAAAATTTACAAGTGCCTGGGAACCGTATGGTTACAGAAAGTCAGAAGAAGACCATCATCAGCTGATTGTTGATGATGAAGCTGCAGAACATCTGAAAAGTATATTTTCTATGTATATGGATGGCAGGAATTATAGTGATATTGCAAGACAGCTCAATAAAGATGGAGTTTTATCGCCGACTTTACAGAGAAAATTCTATAAAACCGGTGAAAAGCCGCTTCCGGAGTCTAAACCCTGGAATAATTATGAAGTGAAGCGAGTACTTCAGGATGTTCATTGCACAGGTGATTCTGTATTTGGAAAATATCAGCAAAGTGTTTTCCAGGAAAATAAACAGAGAAATCGACCAGAGAGTGAATGGGTGCATGTGGAGAACACGCATGAAGGGATTATAGATAGAGAGTTGTTTCAACAGGTACAATCTAAAATTCAGGAATATACGGAAGCTTATAAGAAGAAACATCAGCAGAACAATGGGGCTATTCGAAATCATAATTTCTATACAGGAAAAATATGGTGCGGAGGCTGTGGCAACCGCATGACGTTGTCCAGAGAAAGAAATGGCACATTCTTTTATATCTGCGGAGCCAATACTAACCATAAATCCGGAGGAAAGCAATGCAAAGGGCACAGAGTCAGAAAAGAATATGTGGATGACGATGTTCTTCGCCTGATCCAAACGCATATGAAAACCGTATTGGATACGGAAAAAATGATTCAGGAAATGAATACAGCTTCCAAAAATCAGACACAGTACCTGCTTTTGGATAAAGAAGTGGGGAAACTTCGACGGGAACTGAGCCGTATCAGTAAGCGTAAATCGGATTTATATGAAGATTACTCGGAACGTTTGATTACAGAAGAAGAGTACATACAGTTTTCTCGGATCTATTCCAATGAAATTGAGAATATCAAGAGCCGTCTGGACACAGTATTGGCGGCACAGGTTCGGTATTCCCAGGATTACCACATTGAAGAAGGCTGGGGAAATGTGATACATACTTATATGTCAAAGCGTAAGCTGACAAAAGAAATGGCAGATGCCTTTGTGGATTCAATTATTATCCATGGTAAGTATGATTATGAGATCAAGCTGGTATATGACGATCAGTTTGCAGATTTACAGAAATTAAAGAAAGAGAAGGAGGCGCAGTCAAGATGACAGATCATAGAAAAACAGCTGTTTACATCCGTTTATCCGCAGAAGATGACAATGTAGATGGCAGAGCCAAAAAAGAGAGCGACAGTGTAACTTCTCAGAGAATTCTGTTAAAATCATTTGTGATTGATCAGCTGGGTGTAGCTGAGTCAGATATCCTGGAATATGTGGATGACGGTGTCAGCGGTACTCATTTTAAACGGCAGGGATTTCAACAGCTGCAGGATGACATGAAAAGTGGAGAAATCGGCTGTGTAGTTGTAAAAGACTCTCCAGATTTGAAGAGACTATCTGGAAGTTGGATTTTATATTGAATATATTTTCCCACTTCTACAGATTCGATTTATTTCGATTAATGACAGCTATGACAGTGCTGCAAGCAGCGGAATGACTGGTGGAATGAATGTGGCATTGCAGAATCTGGTATACAATATGTATAGCCTGGATTTGTCCAAGAAAATTTCATCAGCATTGCAGACAAGAACGAGAAATGGTACACGCCTTCCGGTAAATGCCAGATATGGCTATAAAAAAGGAAAAGATGGAAGGCTGGAAGTTGATCCGGAGGCTGCAAAAGTCGTGAAAAATGATTTTTCAGATGGCAGCGGAAGGAACAAGTTTTGCAGATATTACAAGGGAATTGAACAGACAGGAGATTGTCACTTGTGATGAGCAGAAATTATCAAGAGGGGACCAGGTACAGTTCCAGAGGTTTGAGACGATCAAAAAGAAACACTGGAGCCCTACGACAGTAGCGGCAATTGTCCGGGATGAGATTTATATTGGAACCAGAATCTGGGGCAAAACGCGTTGTAGTATGCATACTGGCCATAAAGCAGTTCTGAATGATGAAACAGAATGGGTTCGCCTGGAAAATCATCATACGGCAATTATAGACAGGCAATTGTTTGAAAAAGCAAATGAAATGCATCCGAAAAAGAAGAGAAGTGTTGCAGAATCACGCACCAATTTTACTCTGAAAGACGTAAAAAACAGCCGGCATTGCTGCTATGTGCCAACTGTGGGCATTCTTTACTAAAAGAAACGGAGCATCTGCTAAAATGCTCAGATGCTCGAACCAATGGAGATCCTGTGTGTCGAAGTCTGGTGATCCGACGGGAACCGCTGGAGGAGAATATCCTTGGGCTTGTTCATCAGTATGCAGCGTCAATGTTGGAAAAGAAAAGAAAGTATCTTACAACAGGCAATGCGACTACAAAGAGATCAATACCGCAGAATTGCAAAAGCAGAGCCGACAGTTGACCTCGGAAAAGATGAAACTCTATGATGATTACAAAGATGGTCGTATGGATCGTGATTTGTATAAGCAGAGAGCGGAAAAGATAAGTGTACAGCTGGATGAAATTAAACGAAAAATAGAAGATGCGGAGAATAGCAAAAAGTTTCTTGAACAAAATGAACTTTCTGATAAAATAAAACTAAAAGATTTCTTGGGAATTCAGAAGTTCGATACAGAGAAGCTGCGTGAGATTATCAAGGTGATCCGTGTTCATAGTCAGGATGAAATCGAAATCGAATGGAATTTTGACGATATTTTTTCAGAACAGAGATAACTTGAGCAGGACAAAAATGACTTATCAGAAGATAATAAAGGTGCTGGGACTACCTGATGGAAGCGTCAGATAGTCTTCTGCAGAAAAAAATAAAATTTTTTTTGTCCTATACTTGACACATCCACATATCCTGCGTCATACGTTCTGCACAAGGCTTGCGAACAGGAACATGAACCCTAAGAGTTTACAGTACATCATGGGACACGCAAACATCAGTATCACGCTGAACCTGTACGCCCATGCGTCCATAGAGAACGTTAAGGCAGAATTAAGGAGCATGATAGCCTAAAGTTTTACCACGATATTTACCACGATTGACCGTGAAAAAAAGTGATGAAACGTGGCTGTTTGGAAGTATCAACTGAAAAGAGAAATGCCCGTAAAGCTGATAAAATAAGGCTTTGCGGACATTTAAGAAGATATGAAAAGATAATCAAAAATCTATTTTAAGTTTACACTCAATAATTATAACTTTATTGTCTTTACATACAAGAACATCAATTTCGTTTTGGGTTCCTCTATCATTGGGAATAAGCTTGTTCATTTCAATATAGGACACACCTAGTTTGTTATAGAAGGAACCAACCATGTATTCAAATAAGTCGCCCATTGCATTATTAAATCGCCCTTCGCTTTTGGCAATGTTTTCAAGCAGTAGGTCAATTTTTGAGGCATCTTTTAGTAAGATGGCGGTTGCATTTTGAAAAACACTATATATATCGGAGAGAAGGCTAGTATAGTTGTTGTCATATATATTAGAGAGTATTCCAACAAATATTTTTTGTTCCTTTAATAGTTTTAATGCATCGGGTTCAACATTATTAACAAGTAATACAGGAAAGAAGTTTGGAACATTTTTAAAATGTCGTATTATATTTATTTTTTCAATAAAAAAAGTAATGTCAGAAACGGAAATCGTATTTTTATAAATGACATCAGCAACTAAAAAGCCGGGTTTCTGTTCCAATTGATTATATATTGGTTGTACATATGAAGGACATGTTGCATTCCATTGAAAATGCGAGAATTCAGCAATATCAGGAAAGATGGTGGCTGAATTATAAGCAATTAAGTTTAATTTTGCAGCCCATGAAATAAAATCACTCACTATTATTTTACATATTCGGTTATGACTATTATAGTGTGTAAGATCGAACATACTTCCGGAATATGAATCATTTAAGATGTAGTATTCGGTGTCGTATTCGTAAATTATTTCAGATGTTAATAAATCAGCTATGTTTCTTGAAAAAAGACGATGTCCTTTGGTTTTCTTGATAGGTGAACTGGAATATATCGCAAATGAGTTTTTGGATATAATTCCATAATTGTTTTCTAAGGCAATTAATAAAGGTGCTATAGTGGAAGAATGTATCTTTAGCGAAGAATATAGAGCTTTTTTGTAACACGATGTATTATATTGTTCTTCCAAATAGCAAAAGATTTGATTCTTTTCAAATGGGAAATATTTAATTTTTTGAATAGGTGAGCGGGCGCGTGATATTGCTTTCCTTGCAGCCTCATTACTAGCGTTGTATTTTTTTTCATATTTTTTTGCTAAATCCCCAGAAAGCATAGGGCCATATTGTTTTAATAAAATTTCAATACGATTCATTTCTGCTTGTCTCCTAATATGTCACACGACACTATTTATAATAAATAATATATTTGTCACCTATATTAACACAAAAACAACAAAATATAAAGGAATTTTAGGTGTATGCTGTCACAGTGTATTTGTTTTGGTTAAAGTTTTATCTTTGGTTAAAAAACTTTTGAGATTTGCAAACTTCAGCTAGGGTAAAATTTTTGTAGGAAAATTAAATAAAATAAAGAAGAAGCACCTGTTTCTATGTTAGGATAAGTTAACCGACAAAATCCAAAGAAAGAGGTGCTTCTATGATTAACAGTATACAACATTTTCAACAGGATGGGGTAAAAAGATTAATAAAAATTTTTGAGGAATACGGAAAAGACATAACGAAGATGGCTGAGATGGTCTATGGAGTCACCAAAGAGGTGACAAATTTAGGATGTTCCATGATTGCTGAGGAATGGGAATCTTATGATGAGATCCTGAGAAAAAGAAAAGATTTGCGAAAAGGATGGTATATTGTCCGTAAGGATGAAACAACTATTACAACAAGTCTTGGAGATGTTACTTATAACAGGACTCTGTTTAAGAATACAAAGACAGGTAATAGTTGTTATCTTCTTGATAAACTACTGGAAATAGAGCCTCACACAAGAATGTCAGAGGATGTTGTTGCCCGTATGCTTGAAGAGGCAGTTGATAGTACTTATCGTTCAAGCGTATCAATCTGAATGGGGACGGAGCAGCTTGGATAAAAGCAGGTATAAAAGTGTTGCCTAAGGCTAAATTTATACTTGATAAGTTTCATATGCATAAGTACATTATAGCAGCGACATCACATTTGGCAGACAGTGCAGAAGATGCCATAAGTGAAATATATAGAGCGATTCATAAAACAGGAAAAAGCATGTGAAGATGTATTTGACAGAATTATATATGCCACAGAAAGCGAAACGAAAAGAAAATCTGTAGAGACAACAAAAGGATACATTTTAAGCAACTGGAGCGGAATACAGATAAGCATGAAAGGAAAAGATAAGAACATCCAATGCAGTGCAGAAGGCCATGTAAGCCATGTGTTTTCGGACAGAATGAGTTCCAGACCGCTTGGTTGGAGCAGAATAGGATGCGATAAAATGGCGCGTCTGCGTGTGTATCAGAAAAATAGAGGAAATATGCTTGAACTTGTAAGATACCAGAAACAGGAACTGCCAATGGTGGCAGGCGCGGAAGAAGTTATTTATTCTGCCAGAGAAATGATTGCAATGGAGAACCGAAACAAGCAGAAACTCGGAAACATAGCTGATATACAGGTTTACTCAATACCATATCCACAGATTAAAAAGATTGCAGCATTAAAAAATCATATCTGGGGTTTGTAAAAACAGAAAAAAAGAATTAAAATAAGGTCAGTTAACAAGTCTGAAAATCTTATAGGTGACTTCTACCTTTTTAATTCCTACAGTAAATTTACGCTACCTTGGGGGCCTTTTTGACTGGTGTAAATTGATTAATGTGGTAAAATAAATTAAACTTAGAAGATAAAAATTTGCAAGATTTTATCATAGGAGGAGATTATATGACGAAACGTGAATTCGCTACAAAGTTATTGAATGAATTAGAAGAAAAACAAGATGTACAAAAGGTTGTAGATTCTATAAAAAATGTAAAAAGTAATGGCAAAAAACTTAGTGTAGATGAGCAACTACAGATTGTTAATCTTATTAGAGAAATTCATGCCAAAAAAGGATTATTTGAAGATGTAAGTGCTTTTCTAGCGCTTGTTAATCAAGTGGAGGCAAAGATAAAATCACAGAACAATTCTTAGGCAGGGGGAAGTAAGTAATGGAAACGGGTGATATAATAACACTTATTTTAGGAGTTGCATCTACAATAACAGCTTGTGGTACAATACTATTGTCATTTAGGTATAATAAATTAGTACAGGGTCAAGTTGAAATGCAAATAAGGGAACGCATTACAAATGCAAGAATACGATATGAAGATTTGATTATTAATCATAAGGATGAACTTAATGATGAATTGATAAAAAATGTATATGAATCTACGAAAGAAGAATTCCTCAATGCTTATGATGAGGCATGCCAAAAATATCTTGATAAGAAGGTGGATAAAGAACGATTTAAAAAATCTTATTTCACTGAGATACAAAGTATTGTAAAAAACGAGAGCTTTAAGCAGAAGTATGATACTCAATCTACATCATATAAAGCGACAGTGAAAGTTTATAATGAATGGTTTGATTTAGAAAAGTAAAGTTTTAAATGAAGCCTAATTATAGATTTTATGAATCGAAGGATAAGGTTTGTATCCTCTCATCGAAGATAACAAAAGGGTATGCAGATGATTTCTGCACACCCTTTTATTGTATCGGAAATAATGGGATATTTGAAAGGAAAGAGCTCTTTGATGATATTCGATAGACATGCAAATTTAAAGTATAAGTATGGCAATAGACATTTCTGGTGCAGAGGATATTATGTCGACACAGTAGGTAAGAATGCAAAGAAAATTGAAGAGTATGTAAAAAATCAGATGCAGGAAGATCTGGAATATGATCAGATGTCACTGAAGGAATACATTGACCCGTTTACGGGTGAGCCGGTAAATAAGGCATAAGTTAAAGCCCTTTAGGGCTTGCCTGTGGTAGCTATGCAGATGGCGAATCTTCAATGGCTCTTTAGAGCCGGCTAGTACCACAGGCTTATAGCCGCAGAGCAAACCACCAGCTGAGCTGGTGGTCATGATTAAATAATGCACACCCCCATCAGTAGTCTGTCCCCCCCCCTTAACTGACTACGATTTGACTACTACACAAGTCAGTGATTTGCTCTGTTTTGCATTATTTTGCAAAAAGTGTAGTTTTAGAGAAGAAAAATACGATGCCCGCAAGAGTCGATAAAACAACGCGAAACTCGGCTATACAGGGCATTTCAGAACAGGAGGATTTTATGATTAAAATATTATTCATCTGCCACGGCAATATCTGCCGAAGCACTATGGCAGAAAGCGTAATGACTTATTTAGTTGAGAAAGAAGGGCTTGCTGATAAGTTCTATATCAATTCGGCGGCGACAAGTCGCGAGGAGATTGGTAATGGGGTGCATCATGGCACTGTTGCCAAGTTGAAGAAAGAAGGGATTCCGGTGATTCCGCACAGGGCAGTGCAGATGACTCTGAATGATTATGAGGAGTATGATTACCTTATTGGAATGGATACGGAGAATATCCGCAATATGCAGAGAATATCGGGCGGAGCGGATGAGAAGATATATAAGCTGCTTACTTTTGCGGGAAGCGGACTTGATGTGGCAGACCCGTGGTATACGGGAGATTTTGAGGCAACTTACAGGGATGTTCTGGCAGGTTGCAAAGGTCTGCTTGAATGCCTTAAGGAAGAATTGTAGTCGGCTGCAGGCAGGTTACATGAGCAAGTGCCACGGCAATATAACGGCAATATATCTGAATAAAAAGGTCGGGCAAGGCAGGCTGTCTTCTTCTGGGACAGCCTGCCTTGCCCGACCTGCCACTACATACTGGCTGCAAGCTACAGCCCGACCAGCCACTACCTACCGGTTGCCACCACCTACCACGGCAGAATATACATATTCCTTCGGTAAGAGCCGAATACAGTGGCAGTTGCCTTAAGCTCTGCACCGAGACGGCGGAAAGACGAATTGCTGGCGACGTTGTCAGGGTGGGCTACGGCGAGGATTGTGTCGATGCCGCGGTTGCGGGCAATTGAACAGAGGCGCTTGTTAAGCTCACACATAAGGTTGTGACCGCGGAAGTCAGGGTGAACCATGCATCGTCCGACTTCAGCTACATTTGTAGAACGAATGTCGAGACCGAGCTTTTCAGCTTCCTCAGCAAATTCATGTTCATTAAAGAAAAGGGCGCTGGCGGCAACAAGTTCATTATCGTCATTAAATGCACCTAAGAAGCATGTCCAGTCAGCATCAAAGAAATGTGAGCGTTCAATATCATCAATAGGAATCCACCATTCCGGAACAGGGAGAGCATTTTCTATAGTATATATAAGCTGTTCGAGAGCAGCTTTATCATTTTTATCTAATACACGGATATTCATAGCAATCTCCTATACACTTAAATTCAGAATTACCTTAATATATATAAGCTATAATCCTAATCCACCACATTATAATATGTATGTATCTTAAAATCAAAATATTTTTAAATTCGCGGGCAGAATATTAAGCAGGCACAAATTAATGCCGATATACATTTACAAGACATATTGCTTCTTGAATATTTATAAAAATATATATTTAGATAGATTTTTTTTATTTAGGGCTTTTAAATTTCCTTTTTTATGTATATAATGGTGATTAGCCATGGGTACACATGGCTTCTAATGACTTTTGATTTTATGTTTTATCTGAATATATCGGACAGACAGAGGTCCGCATTGTTTTATAAGAAAGGGGAATTATCATGTTATCAACAGATATTGGTATAGATTTAGGTACTGCAAGTATTCTTGTGTACATCAGAGGCAAAGGTGTTGTTCTTAAAGAGCCTTCAGTTGTTGCATTTGACAGGGATACTAATAAGATTAAGGCTATCGGTGAGGAAGCAAGACTGATGCTTGGTAGAACACCAGGTAACATCGTTGCTGTAAGACCTCTTCGTCAGGGTGTTATCTCTGATTACACTGTAACTGAGAAGATGCTTAAGTACTTTATCCAGAAGGCTATCGGCAAGAGAATGCTTAAGAAGCCTAGAATCAGTGTGTGCGTACCTTCAGGTGTTACTGAGGTTGAGAAGAAGGCGGTTGAGGATGCTACTCTTCAGGCAGGCGCAAGAGAGGTTGCTATTATTGAAGAGCCTATCGCAGCAGCTATCGGTGCAGGTATTGATATTTCAAGACCATGTGGTAATATGATTGTTGATATCGGTGGTGGTACAACTGATATCGCTGTTATCTCTTTAGGAGGAACTGTTGTAAGTACTTCTATTAAGATTGCCGGAGATGATTTTGATGAAGCTATCGTAAGATACATGAGAAAGAAGCATAATCTTCTTATTGGTGAAAGAACCGCAGAAGATATTAAGATTAAGGTTGGTTCTGCTTATCCTAAGGCAGAAGTCACAACTATGAATGTACGAGGAAGAAACCTTGTAACAGGTCTTCCTAAGACTGTAGAGGTAAGCTCAGAGGAGACAGAGGAAGCTTTAAGAGAGGCAACTTCACAGATTGTTGAAGCTGTTCACAGCGTTCTTGAGAAGACTCCACCAGAACTTGCATCTGATATTGCAGACAGAGGAATCGTCCTTACAGGAGGCGGAAGTCTTCTTTCAGGACTTGAGGATTTAATTGAAGCCAAGACAGGAATTAATACTATGACAGCCGAAGATCCAATGACATGTGTTGCTATTGGTACAGGTAAGTTTATTGAGTTCCTTGCAGGCTACAGAGACGAAGTTAAGTAACCTGAAACATTTTTAATAAGATTATTACTAATGTTTCTTAACATTCTGGCAGAATGGACAATTTTTATGCCGGAAGAATATATTATCAAGAAAGAGGCGGGCTATGGTAAAAGGGCTTTATACAGCGTACTCTGGTTTGACAGTTCAGCAGAAGAGACTGGATGTAGTGTCTAATAATCTGGCTAATGCAACTACCACAGGTTATAAGAAAGAAGGCCTTACGACACAGTCGTTTAAAGATGTTTATGGCATCAAAGTTAAAGATGAAACTGTGGGCTATATTAATCAGAATATCGGAACTCTGAATCTTGGAGCAAAAGTAGGAGAATCCTTCAGAAGCTGGGATCAGGGCTCTTTCCAGAACACAGGCAATACATTTGACTTTGCGCTGAGTGGAAGTGGATTGTTTTCGATTTCTTTCACTAACAAAGCTGGAGAAACTTCAACGCTTTATACCAGGGACGGATCTTTCCAGATGAACCGTGAAGGTTATCTGGTAACCAAGGATGGTGATTTTGTATTGGGCGAGAATGGTCCGATACAGTTACCTACAGACTTTGAAAAACTGACTGTAGAAGAGAATGGCGAAATATATGCTGACGGACAGTATGTAGACAGATTTGCTCTTGTAGATTTTGAGAATTATGACTATGTTGAGGCATATGGCGAGAATCTTTACAGAGCTGTAGATGGCGCAACACAGACAGATGCTGCAGCAACAGTTAATCAGGGATATTTGGAGGCTTCCAATATTAATGTGGTAACAGAGATGGTAGATATGATATCTATTGCAAGAGATTTTGAAAGTAATCAGAAAATTATGAATACTATCGATGAGATGTTAGGAAAGATGGTATCTATATCTGAGATTTAGTAACAACTGTTAGGCATATACATATGGAGGACTGACGACATGATGAGATCATTGTGGACTGCTGCATCAGGAATGATGAGCCAGCAGACAAGTGTAGATACTATTGCCAACAATCTGGCAAATGTTAATACAGTAGGATATAAGCAGGAACAGACTCAGTTTAAGTCTCTGCTTTACCAGAATCTTCAGGCGAAGACTACTTCTGCCAACGGAGAGAATAAACCTGTTGGAGCACAGGTAGGACTTGGTTCAAGAGTTTCAGCAGTAACATCAATATATACACAGGGTGCATTAAATGCAACTGACAGTACAACAGATTTTGCAATTAATGGAGATGGTTTTTTCGCAGTAAGAAATACTAATACTGACGAGACTGTGTATACAAGAAATGGACATTTTACATGGGCAACAGCTACAGAAGGTGTAATGCTTAGTACTTCTGAAGGATATCCTGTACTCAGCGCAGATGGCGCAGAGATAGTTCTTGGACAGGACGCTAATGGTAAAGATTATAAGACTAATCTTATTACTATTGATACAGACGGCAACCTTTTATATCCTGACGAGTCTAACAATCCGGCACCAATCGGTATTAAGATTGGCTTATATCAGTTTTCTAATCCTGCAGGACTGGATAAGATTGGTGGAAGCTACCTTTCAGAGACTGAGGCGTCAGGAGTTGCACTTAACGAAGCGTACGATGAAGTTGGAAAGAAGAGCTTATTAAGACAGTCATATCTTGAATCATCTAATGTTCAGGTTGCAACTGAGATGGTTAATCTTATTACAGCACAGAGAGCGTATGAATTATGTTCTAAGGCTATAACAACATCTGATACAATGATGGAGCAGGCTAATAACCTTAAGAGATAAGCGGGGTGTAGTGTATGAGCGATTCTATTACGGGGCTTAGCAGTAAGAATTATTCAGATGTGTATGATTCTAAAGCGGGTTCTTTAACTAATAAACTTACAGATACTGATTATTCTAAGGCATCAGACGATGAACTTATGTCTGTATGCAAGGATTTTGAAAGTTATTTTGTTGAACAGGTTCTTAAGTCAATGGAGAAGATGGCTAAGATTGATTCAGAAGACGAGGATAGCAATCTTTTTACTTCTATGGCTGGAATTGGTGGAACAGAGGATACTTCACTTAATACTTTGGGAAGTTACTTTGGAGATGAGATGGTGTCATCTTATGCCAAGCTTATGACTGATTCTAATCATGGCAAAGGACTTGGAATAGCACAGACGCTTTATGAGCAGATGAAGAGAAATTATTCTACAGAGTCTATTCCTAAGGCAGATGAGCAGGAATAATATTTAACATAAAGGAGATAACAGATTGGATTACGAGTCTGTGAAATATGTAGAGGGCTTTGTGGAGAATATTATCTTCAGGAATGAAGACAATGGATATACGGTTTTTAATATTGTATATGATGATGAAGAAATCACCTGTGTTGGAGTGTTAAGCTATATCAACACAGGTGAATTTATTACCGCACAAGGCGAATTTGTTAAGCATGCAGTTTACTACATGCAGTTTAAAGTCACATCTTATGAGTTCAGGGCGCCGGATGATGCTGCATCCGTAAGGCGTTATCTAAGCTCCGGGGCAATCAAGGGTATCGGCGAGAAGATGGCTGAACGAATAGTTAAGACATTTGGCGATGATACATTCAGGATTATGGAAGAAGAACCGGAGCGTCTGGCTGAGATTAAAGGAATAAGCATGTCTAAAGCTATGGATATAGCGAATCAGCTTATTGACAAGAAAGACATCAGAAAAGCAATGATGTTTCTTCAGCGTTATGGAATCCAGATGAATCTTGCCAACAAAATATTTAAGCGTTATGGAAACGACATTTATAACATTCTTGAACAGAATCCGTACAGGCTTGCTGATGACATAGAGGGTGTCGGTTTTAGGACGGCTGATGAGATTGCTTCGCGTGCCGGAATCAAGATTGATTCTGAATTCAGGATTAAGAGCGGAATATTTTATGTGCTTAACCAGGCGACAATGCAGGGACACACATATCTTCCGTATGATAAGCTTGTGCGTCAGGTCAACGAACTGCTTTTGATTGATGTCCAGGACTATGACAAATATCTTATGGACCTGACAATGGATAAGAAGATAGTTGTCAAGGTTAAGGACAATGTAAAATGTGTCTATGCCCGTATGTATTACAACATGGAAGCAAATGTTGCAGCTATGCTTAATAATCTTGATGTCCAGATTGAGGAAGACCAGAAATTCATAGATGACAGGATTGCAAGGATTGAGGATAAAGAAGGAATAACTCTTGATGATATCCAGAAAGAGGCTGTTGCGAAAGCAGTAAGAAACGGGCTTGTTATTGTTACTGGCGGTCCGGGAACCGGTAAGACTACAACTATTAATACAATAATCAAATATTTTGAGCTGGAAGGTCTGGAAATCAGGCTGGCAGCGCCTACGGGACGTGCAGCCAAGAGAATGACTGAGGCGTGCGGTTATGAAGCACAGACTATCCACAGAATGTTAGAGATAAGCGGCGGCGTGCCGGATGGTGACAGAAAGTCGGCAGCAGGTCTGTCTATGTTCTTTGAGAGAAATGAAGATAATCCGCTTGAGGCTGATGTTATTATTGTTGATGAGATGTCGATGGTAGACATAAGCATTATGAATTCACTTCTTAAAGCTGTTTCGATTGGAACGAAACTGATTCTTGTAGGTGATGTGGATCAGCTTCCAAGTGTAGGTCCGGGAAATGTACTTAAAGACATTATAGAATCCGGATGTTTTCCGGTTGTTAAGCTGGAGAGGATATTCAGACAGGCGGCACAGAGCGAGATTATTATTAATGCCCATAAGATAAACAGGGGTGAGGAGGTAGTACTTAACAAGTACAGCAAGGATTTTCTCTTTGTTCACAGAAACGGTGCAGACAATATAATAAATGCGATGAAAACGCTTATTAAGGACAAACTTCCGGACTATGTAGGTGCCGATGTGTATGACCTTCAGATTCTTACTCCATCGCGAAAATCCAATGTCGGGGTGGAACGTCTTAATAAGATTATGCAGGATTTTCTTAATCCGGCTGATGCTATCAAGCAGGAAAGACAGGTCGGTGATGTTACTTTCCGTGAAGGTGATAAGGTTATGCAGATTAAGAATGATTATCAGCTTGCATGGGAAAAACGAAGCAGATACGGTATTCCAACAGAACAGGGAACGGGCGCTTTTAACGGGGATACCGGAGTTATAGAGAGAATAAGCACATTTGATGAGAATGTAACTGTGAAATTCGAAGATGGCAGATTCGTTACTTATGAATTCTCACAGCTTGATGAGCTTGAACTTGCGTATGCGATTACGGTTCACAAATCACAGGGAAGTGAGTACCCGGCGGTTATTATTCCGATGTCGCAGGGACCAAGAATGCTGATGAACAGGAATATTCTGTATACGGCAGTTACAAGAGCAAGAAAATGTGTGTGCCTCGTTGGGGAAGAGGAGATATTCAGGCTTATGGCTGACAATGTATCAGAGTCAAAACGATATTCTTCACTCACAGACAGGATTGAAGAAATCAGACATATTGAAGATTTCGGACAATGATAATTGATATGTTTATATGTGATAATGATGATAATAATGGGGGATTATGGATTATAAGAAGGTATTAATGGAGGCAGTTAATGCGGTACTTCCGCCAGCGTGTCCTATGTGTGGAAAGCCGGCACCTTTTGTTGGAGGGATAAGGGCAGATATATGTGGAAGCTGCATGCATAATATAAATTATGTAAGCGAGCCTGCCTGTTTAAAATGTGGTAAGCCAGTGAAAGATGAAGAAACAGAATACTGTAGTGACTGCAGCAGGCAGAAGCATGTATATGACCAGGCATGTGCGTTGTATGAATATTCTAAGAATGTCAAGGAATCAATATACAGATTTAAATATTATAACAAGCAGGAATATGCAGGAATATATGCGAAGCAGATGGCGGACAGATGTGGCAGGATGATACGCATGTGGTCGCCGGATGTGATAATTCCTGTTCCGATTCATATTTCAAAATATAAGGAGCGTGGGTTTAACCAGGCTGGGCTTATTGCGCAGGCACTTGGAAGAGCCATGCAGATTCCGGTAGATGAGGAATATCTCGTGAGGATTGTTAAGACTCAGCCCATGAAGGAGCTAAGTAATCGGGAAAGAATTAAAAATCTGCAAAATGCTTTTCAAGTAAGAGAAAAAGTTGTAAGATATAGAAAAGTATTAATCGTGGACGACATATATACAACAGGAGCAACATTTGATGCATGTGCAGCAGTACTTAAAGACGCAGGAGTGTCGCAGGTATATGGTATAAGTCTGTGTGTGGGAGACGGATTTTAAAGTATGAGCTGCTTTAGTAACTGGACCTGTTAACGAGATTGATAAAGAGGATTAACAAGGAGAAGCTATGGAAGTTAAGAATTGTAAGAACTGTGGAAGATTATATAATTATATAGGTGGTGTGTACAGACTTTGTCCTGAATGCATGAGAAAGCTTGAAGAAAAGTTTCAGGAGGTTAAAGATTATATAGAGGATAATCCAAGGGCTGATATGAGAGAAATATCTGAGAATTGCGATGTCAGTACAAGACAGATTGAACAGTGGATAAGAGAAGAAAGATTATCGTTCAGTGATGATTCACCTATTGGTATTGCATGCGAAGTATGCGGAGCTACCATAAGAACCGGAAGATACTGTGAGAGATGTAAGAACGATTTAGCTAACAGACTGGGAAGCATGTATGGAAGCAGATCTTCAACAGTTGATGCTGATAAGATAAGAGAGAGAAGAGAAAAGGCAAGGATGAGATTTCTTGATAAATAATAAGCTTTTTTCAAAACGGGTATAAAGTATTTGCGGAAACTGTCCGATATCTTACACATGAAGCAAGAGAGTATCTGCTTTAATTAATGGAAAGTGAGGCGGTTAATATGCGCATAGATGCTTATAATGCTGTTAATCAGATATATCAGACCAGCCAGATTTCTAAAGCTAAGACAGCAGCTAAGACATCATCGGTTAGTGACAAGTTTGAGATTTCTGACACAGCCAAGACATATCAGACAGCCAGGACAGCAGTAAGTAAGGCTTCTGATGTTCGAGAAGACAAGATTGCTGATATTAAGGCACGTATGGCAGCAGGAACTTACAACATCAGTTCAGAAGCTGTTGCAGATAAGATTCTGAACAACATTTCAACATTAACATTTTAGTGGGGTTTTATTAGATGGCAAGTTTGATAGATTCTTTGATTAATATAATGAATGATGAGAACAGACAGTATACTGAGCTTTTGGACTTGTCTAATAATAAGACTACTGCTATTGTTAAGGGAGATGTCGGACAGCTTCAGGAGATATTTGGTAAGGAGCAGAAGCTTATTGATATTCTTAACAGACTGGAGATGGAGAGACAGTCATGTGTTGCAGATATATGTAAGATTCTGCATCTGTCAGCAGCAGAGGTTAAGGTGAGTCAGATAGTAAGACTGTTAGAAAAGAAGCAGGCAGAGCATGATGCTTTAGAACAGTCGTATCTGAGTCTTAAGAAAACTGTAAACCAGCTTACGCAGGTTAATGATAATAACAGGCTGCTGCTTAAGGAATCAATGGATATGATTGATTTTGAGATTAATCTTGCGAAGAATGCAAGTATGGCTCCACAGACGGCTAACTATGGAAAGGGAGCGTATGAGGAGACAGGTGGCATGGGAAGCACAAGCTTTGATGCCAGGCAGTAATATTCTGATGGCATATCAGGATGCCACGGATATAAGACAATATGAATAATATCACGGATGATTTATTGTGAGATGGGGTTGTCCGTGTTGGATTGAAAGCCACATTTTTACTAAGGAAATGTGGCTTTTTTAGTCTCTGGGGTGTTTTGTTTTAAAAAAATGACGATATACATATAAGATTATGAATTAAGTAAGAAAGAGGTGACCTTATGGCTAATGGAATGGCAGGATTGTTTGTTGGAGCAAGCGGTTTGAAAACAGCTCAGACAGCGCTCAACACAACAGCACACAATCTGTCTAATATTAACACAACCGGATATACAAGACAGCAGGTTACTTTCTCTGATACTACATATGTCAATGTCAACAGCAAGGACAAAGTAAGTTATGCAAGCTATGGACTTGGTGTTGCAATATCTGAGGTAAGAAGAATAAGAGATCAGTATATTGACCTGGCATACAGGAATGAAAATTCAAGACTCGGATTCTATGAAAGCCAGTATAATGCTGTTCAGGAGATAGAAGATCAGTTTGGTGAGATGCAGGGTGTAACTTATGAGTCATATCTTACCAATCTGTATGATTCAATTAACGAACTTGCCAAGAATCCGACAAGTACAGTTGCAAGGTCATCACTTATCCAGAATGCGACTGCATTTATAGAGAAATCAGAAAATGTGTATAAGGGGCTCAGGGATTACCAGACAACTCTTAATACACAGGTTAGTAATATGGTTAATAAGATTAATGATCTTGCAGGCCAGATATATAAGCTTAATAAGAGTATTGCCAAGGTGGAAGCACCGGGTATTGAGAAAGCTAATGATTTAAGAGACCAGAGAGATGCAGCAATAGATGAACTCAGCAAATATATAGATATTACTTATTATGAATCAGAGAATAAGGAAACTATTATTAATGCAGCCGGAGTTCCTCTTGTAACATCAGGTGAACTTACAGCTATGAGTACAAGAGTTGTCGAGGGAACAACACTTGTTATTCCAACATGGCCATCGTATGAAAGAGATGTTTATGAAGATGGCAAGTTGGCATCTAATGCTGATGATACAGATAAGGGACAGCTTAAGGGACTTATTATTGCAAGAGGCAATATGGTTGTAGATTATACAGTGGTTCCGGTTGCACCTGACAGCAATGATTATGACATGAGTACTGAGGAAGGCCGTACAGCATATCAGCAGGCCTATAATGAATATGCAAAGCAGCAGGAATACTACAATACATATGTAGAGCCTTCAGCAATTCTTAGCGCTATGGCGGGATTCGATAAGCTTGTTAATGGAATTGTTGAAAGAATCAACGGAATCTTGTGTCCGGAGAAAACTGAGACAAGGACTAATCCTTATCTTAATGCAGATGGAAGTGAGATTCAGGCAGATACATACATATATAATTCAGTTGATCAGCCGGTTCTTTATGACAGATACGGAAGAAAGGTTACCGGAACTGATAACGGTGATGGTACTTACAGCTATGCATCTGGTGAGAAATTATACGAGAGTGCAGGCGGAGCAACGGTTCCGGTTGATTCATATGAGTATCTTATGCTTGACATGGACAAGACTGGATACGGTATGAATGACAATAAGACTGTTGGTACAGAACTGTTTTCAAGAATTGGAACAGACAGATATATTAAGACTACAGGTGATAATGGAGAGACAATCTATCTTAGAAACAATCTTAACGAGACAGATTATGAATCATTATATAAGCTTGGCAATCTGAAGATTAATCCTGAAGCAGCACAGAATGTAGGAAAGATTCCACTTTCTACTGTACAGGGTAAGGAAGATTTTGACAGAGCCAAGGAACTCGTGGATATATGGGATGAGAAATTCGCTTCCCTTAACCCGGACATGTATGCGAAGTCGGATTACATGTCATTCTACAATAATTATATTGGTGAATATGCCACTATGGGTAAGGCACTTTATAATTATGTAGGTAACCAGACAACGATGGTTGATGGTTATGATAACCAGAGACTACAGTCAGAGGGTGTATCCTCTGATGAAGAGTTAGAGAAGATGATAAAGTATCAGCAGGCATATAATGCAGCATCGAGATATGTCAATGTAGTAAGCGAAATGCTGGAACATCTCGTTACTTCACTTGGACGTATATAAATGCTGATTAATACAGGAGGATAATATGGCATCAACATTTTTTGGATTAACAATTGCATATACAGGATTGCAGGCGGCGCAGACATCTATTAATGTTACATCACATAATCTTGCTAATATCAATAACCAGTCATATACGAAAGAAACAGCATCAATTAAGGCTGGTGAGGCATTACGTTCATATGCTAAATATGGAACACTTGGTGCAGGAGTTATCGTTGATGCAATTAATCAGATGAGAGATTCTTACTATGATGAGAAGTACAGAAATAATTATACTAATTATGGACAGTACAATGTTAAGGATACATACATGTCACAGATACAGAATTATCTCAATGAGTTCACACTTAAGGGATATTCAACAGAGTATGAGAATTTCTTTGCAGCACTTAACCAGCTTGATCTTACACCGGCTGATACATCAGCAAAGAACCAGCTTATCAATAATGCAAAGAGCATGACAGATTACTTTAATACTCTGGCTACTAATTTAAGGAATGTTCAGATAGACGCTAATAATGAGATTAAAGATACTGTTAACCAGATTAATTCTCTGGCACAGAGCATTTCTTCTCTTAATAAGCAGATTAACCAGATTCAGGCTAATTATGGCAATGCCAACGACCTTAAGGATGAGAGAAATGCTTTAATTGATGATCTTTCCAAGCTGGTTAATATATCAGTAAGTGAGACAGACATTGGCAACAATCTTACAGACCTTCAGATTACAATTAATGGTAATTCGCTTGTTAATGGCTATAATTACCATACTCTTCAGACTGTTTCAAGAGATGAACCAAGAAATGTATCAGATGCGGCAGGTCTGTATGACATACAGTGGGAGACCGGACAGCCATTTAACATATACAGCACTTCATTAGGCGGAGAGTTAAAGGGACTTATTGATATAAGAGACGGATGTAATGGTGAGATTGAAAAATATGCCACAACAACTGACGATGATGGCAATGAAACATACAAGACAGATGCAGAGGGTAATATCCTTACTGATACAGTAAGTAAGGTGGACAGCAATACTAATTATAAGGGAGTTCCTTATTATCAGGCACAGCTTAACCAGTTTATACAGACCTTTGTATCATCAATTAATGAGATTCTTACAAAGGGTGTTACATCAGATGGCTCGGCAAGCGGAATTCCACTTTTTGTAATGTCAGATGGAAGCAAGGCTCTTACAGCGTCAAGTGTAACAGTTAATCAGGATCTTATTGATAACGCGGACCTTCTTGCTACCAAGTACAAGGAAAGCGATGGAGAAGCCAATACAAGCCTGATTGTAGACCTTATCAATTCTAAAGATGCTAAGATATATGACGGAGGTACGGGAACATATTTCCTCGAAAGTATTGTCAGTGATATGTCAATAGATGCAAGTAAGGCAATTAATTTTACAAAGAATTACAACAATCTTAAGACAACTATACAGAACCAGAGATTATCTGTAATGGGTGTTGATACAGATGAAGAAGCCATGGATCTTGTAAAGTTCCAGCAGGCATATAATTTAAGTTCGAAGATGATGACTGTCATGAATCAGTTATATGACAGACTTATTAATAATACAGGTGTATAAAACAGTAAAAGAATTCTTCTCCTCACCATAGGGGCGGTTTTTGATTCGCGATATAAGGAGGCACAATATGCGTATTACTAACCAGATGATGGTAAACAGCTCAATATCCAATATTCAGGGAAATAAGAGCCAGCTTAATGATTTAAGTACACAGCTCTCAACACAGAAAAAGATTAATAAGCCTTCTGATGACCCTATTATAGCCATCAGGGCATTGAGACTGCGTTCAAGTCTTGATGAGGTAACACAGTATCTTGGAAAGAATATTCCTGATGCATCATCATGGTTAAGTGTAACTCATGATGCATTAGACGAAAGCAACAAGATTATACAGGATCTGTATAATTACTGTGTGCAGGGCTCTACGGATTCATATTCAGAATCTGAGCGTAACACTCTTGCTGAAAGTCTTAACAAGCTAGTGGAAGCTTATTATGAGCAGGGAAATGTTGATTATGCCGGAAGATATGTATTTACAGGACATGCTACAGATAAGCCTCTGACATATCAGTCAGATGAAACTGCTAAAGATGTTGATTATAAAATTACACAGAACTTTACAAGGGAGGATTTATCTAATAAGACAGCATACACTAATGCATATACTAATGAAGATATTATCAAGCTTAATGTAAAGACAGACGCTAACGGAAATATAATCACACCTAATATAACAGATGTACACAGAATCCAGCTTGCATATGACGAGATTAACGGAAAAACATTTTCTATGAGCATGGGAGATAATAATTCTGCCAATATCACTATTGCTGATGATGGTAGTGTTACTGTAGATGGAGGACTTACTGTTCCGGTAACTGATGCAGACGGTAATACAGCTGATACAGCTGTAAATGTGGTTACAACGACAGATCCTAATTATGTTCCGGGTGAGAATGAGATTGCAATTAACTCAACAACCGGAGAGCTTCTTCTTGGTGAGAATGTTTACAAGTCAGTGTATGCTGATAATGCATTTTCAGTGACATATGAGAAGAGCAATTTTATAAAGGGTGACATTGACCCGACAATGTATTTTAACTGTGTTGATAATAATACAGGAATTGAGTACAACAAGCAGAGTGAGGATATTGAATATATCATTAATTTTTCACAGAAGATTAAGGTTAATACAGAAGCTGATGAAGCTTTCAATATATATCTTGGAAGAAATGTTGATGACCTTGTCAATGCGGTACAGAATGTCCTTGATATTAATGACCAGATATCAAAGATTGAGTCTATGCAGAAGGAAGGACAGTACAGCGATGAGGCTTCACAGAAGAAGTTAAGTGATATTATGGAAGGTCTTACAAAGCAGAGAGATTTTGCAAAATCTAAGATGAAAGATGCTTTTGAAGCGGGAATCGGTCAGATGCAGGGCTATCAGGAGCAGGTATCTAATGCGAAGGCTGATGTAGGAAACAGACAGATAAGACTGGATCTTACGAAGACACGACTTACAGAACAGAAGACTAATTTCACTGATCTTAAGTCTCAGAATGAAGACATTGATCTGGAAGAGATTGTTGTTACATATACATCAGCACAGCTTGTATATCAGGCAGCATTATCAGCTGCGAGCAAGGTTGTTCAGCAGACACTGCTTGATTTCCTTGGGTAGCCAGCATAAGAGAGGAATACAGTGAGGCAGGCTGAGAGTTAAGCTGTATAAACAGCATTGACAGATAAAGGATAGAATTAAGATTTGGAGGTTTGACATGAAAGTACAGACTAAATGGTTTGGAGAGATTGAAGTTAGTGATGATAAAATCATCACATTTGACAAGGGAATTATTGGATTTGAGGACTGGAAGAAGTATACTCTTGTGTATGATGCAGAGAAAGAGGAGAATATATCAATTATATGGCTTCAGGCGATTGATGAGCCAACACTTGCACTTCCTGTCATGAAGCCGGAATTCGTGTATGAGACATATGATCCTGTTGTTGAGGATGAGCTTCTTAAGTCTCTCGGAGATGATATACAGGATGATAATATCAGAGTGTACTGTGCGCTTACGGTACCACAGGATATTACTAAGATGACAATTAATCTTAAAGCTCCTATTATTGTTGATTTTGATACGATGAAGGGAATACAGCTTATAGCAGATAATTCTGAATATCAGGTAAGATATCCTATATACGATATTCTAAAGAAGGAGGAGAACTAATATGCTCGCATTATCAAGAAAGAAAGACGAAGCAATCATTATTAACGATGATATTGAGATTACAATAATCGAAATCAAGGGCGATCAGGTAAAGCTTGGCATATCAGCTCCTAAGTCAGTACCTATATATCGTAAGGAAGTGTATGCACAGATACTTGATTCTAATAAGGAAGCAGCAAGTTCAGTTGATGTGAAGTCTCTTAACCAGTTATTTAAGAAATGATTTGTTTTATTTGTGTATATTTTTGCCCAAAGGGTTAAATTTTACTTAACATTTTCCGATATATGCAGTACAACATGAATGTAACTACAGGATAAAGTTTTGTTTTCACATGGAGGTGGAATTGTATCATGGGAATGGAAGTTAATGGAGTAGTGGCAGCGTCAAGCTACCAGAGCCAGAATTCACAGGCTGCTAAGCCAGTATCACAGGTAAGCAGTGTTACATCAGCTACAGATAAGAGCAATGAGGTTGTTGTTGATTCAGCGAAGTCAGTAGCATCTAATGTAGCAGTTTCTGTAGGACAGGCAGCAGACAGTGAGAAGAATGGCAGCAACGCTAATGACAATGACAAGGCAAAGAAGCAGGCTGAATCTATGGCTGACGTTAAGGATATAAGGAAAGTCCTTAACAACAATACAATTGCAGAATTCGGCTACAACGAACCAACTAACAGAATCACAATTAAGATTAAAGATAAAGATACAGACGAAGTTATTAAAGAGATACCTTCAGAGAAAGCTCTTGAGATGCTTGCTAAGGCATGGGAGCTTGCAGGTATCATGGTAGATGAGAGGAGATAAGCTATGGCAATAAGACTATCTGGTATGGTATCGGGTATGGATACAGAATCGCTTGTTTCAGCACTCGTATCATCATATAAGTTAAAGAAGGATAATCTTGTTAAAGCACAGACTAAGCTTTCATGGAAGCAGGAAAAGTGGAAGACCATGAATACAAGTATCTATGGCTTTTATAGTGGAAAGCTTTCAAGTGCAAGATTTTCTACAAGTTATAATCTGAAGACATCAAGTGTGTCTAATGATAAGTATGCCAAGGTTTCTGCAAGTTCATCTGCTGTTAATGGTACACAGAGACTTAAGGTTAAGCAGCTGGCGTCAACAGGATATCTTACAGGTGGACAGATTAAAGCTGCTGATGGAAGCAAGATTACAGGTGATACTAAGATATCAGACATAGTTGGAACAACAGATGGTTCTATAAGTTTTAAGACTGCTTCTGGAACCAAGAGTATTGATATAACATCAGATATGAATGTTAACCAGTTCGTATCTAAGTTAAAGGAAGCTGGCGTTAATGCAAGTTTTGATGAGAATAATGCAAGATTCTTTATAAGTTCTAAGGAGTCAGGCAAGGATAACGATTTCTCACTTGTGGCTAATGACTCTAACGGACTTAATGCATTACAGAAGCTTGGAATATATACAGTTAATGATACTGATTCAGCAGAATACAAGAGACTGGCAGCTTTAACAGAGGGCAGTGATGCATATAATACAGAACTTGAAGGTATGTATACTAAGATTACTGCCAAGGATACAGCGAAGAGTTATGCTGATAAGTATAATGCAGCCAAGGATAAGCTTGATGCACTGGCAGCAGATGATACTTGGGATCATTCATTGACATTAGATGAATATGTCGCAAAGCTTAAGACAGAGACACCAGATATTCTTAATGCTTATGATAAGTATAAGAAGGAAAAGGTGGATTCAGAGGGCAATACAGTTAAAGATTCTGATGGCAAAGTTGTGTACGAATATGACACAGAGGCTATGGAAAAAGATGGTGTCAAGGATGAATATGAGGCTGCGGTAAAGAAAAAAGCGTCTAATGAATCACTGATTAAGGTGTATGATGATAATTCCAAGGTTATACGGGATACTAAGGATTATGTGACAATCGGCGATGATGGAAAAGCTGTGGCAGATGCTTCTAATGCCAATGTATTACAGGAAGTAAGCGATACTAATGCTGACAGACAGGCTAAAGCTAAGGCACTGCTTGACTCTAAGATTGCAATGGCATCAAATGTTACTGGTAGTGCATCATCTTCGGGTGCTGTCAGAATAACAGGACAGGATTCAGAGATTGAGCTTAATGGGGCAACATTTACTAACAACTCTAATAACTACTCAATCAATGGTCTTACAATTGAGGCAATGGAAGTTACTGGTAATGATGAAGTAACTATTACAACCAACACAGATGTAGATGGTATATATGATATGATTAAGGGCTTCCTTAAGGATTATAATGACCTTGTCAAGTCTGTAGATGTTGCCTACAATGCGGCAAGTTCTAAGGGATATGAGCCTCTTACAAGTGATGAGAAAGATGCAATGTCTGATGATGAGGTTAAGAAGTGGGAAGAAAAGATTAAGGATTCACTTCTTAGAAAAGACTCAACACTTGGAAGTGTTCTTGATACTATGAAGAATGATATGGCAAAATCATTCAAGGTGGGAGATAAGTCTTATTCACTTTCTAGTTTTGGAATAGCTACACTTGGATATTTTAATTCTCCAGAGAATGAAACAGGTGTATATCATATAGATGGTGATAAGGATGATTCTAAGACATCAGCTAATACAGATAAGTTAAGAGAGATGATATCTAATGACCCTGATACGGTTATATCATTCTTTTCACAGTTATCTACACAATTGTATACTGATCTTGGAAAGAAGATGGCAGCATCATCAACAAGCAGTGCTTATACTATATATAATGATAAGCAGATGAATACGCAGTATTCAGAGTATAATACTAAGATATCTGCGGCAGAAGACAAGGTTACTACATGGGAAGATTATTATTATAGTAAGTTCTCAGCAATGGAATCAGCGCTTGCCAAGATGAATGCGCAGTCATCATCGTTATCTGGACTTTTTGGATAATAGTACATATTAACAACCGCATAAGCATGGAAGCTTATGGGAAATGAGGAAAACATGGCATTTAATCAGAATATAGCACAGGAATATAACAGAAATAAGATTCTTACAGCAAGTCCTGCAGAACTTACACTTATGCTTTATGAAGGGGCTATTAAGTTCTGTAATATAGCCCTGATAGCTATAGAAAAGGGTGATTTACAGAAAGCTCATACTAATATTAAGAAGGCTGAAGATATAATTACAGAGTTTAAGGTAACACTTAATCATAAATATCCTGTTGCAGAAGATTTTGAGAAAATATATGATTACATATACTCCCTTTTAGTTAATGCTAATGTTAAGAAAGATCCAGAGATACTTAATCAGGCATTAGATGAAATAAGAGGCATGAGAGATACATGGAAAGAGGTTATGAACCGTACAAGGGGAATGAACCAGTAGGAGATTAATATATGACTACTAATTATCTTCAGATGATGATAGACAGCCTTAATAAGAAGAAAGGAATTCTTATCAGAATTATAGAGCTTAATGAAGAGCAGAATCAGATTCTTTCAGAAGAAACATTGAATGGTGATGCATTTGATGATAATATGAAAGCAAAAGGAAGCTGCATCGATGAGCTTGATTTGCTGGATGAGGGATTTCAGTCTCTGTTTAACAGGGTCAGAGATGCAATTAATGCTAATAAAGAAATGTATGCTAATGAGATATCGGTCATGAAGAGACTGATAACAGAAGTTACAGAGCTTGGAGCTAAGATAGAGGTTCAGGAAGCACGCAACAAAGTCAAGGTAGAGGCTATGTTTCGTAGAGAACGCCAGGAGCATAAGGAAGCTAAGAGAAGTGCATCTATGGCAAAGTCATATTATCAGAATATGAGCAAGGTGAGCAATGAACCACAGTTTATGGATACCAAGCAGTAATTTTTAAAAAAGTTATATTACGGACTAAAGTTTTGGTACTAAGGTCCGATATATAAAGTACAAGGAAACAGACAGTTTCCTGTAAACCATAACTAGATGTAGCAGGGACGCTGCATCATAATATAATTTCAAGGAGGAAAATATTATGGTAGTACAACACAATTTATCAGCAATGAACACAAACAGACAGATGGGTACAGTTTCTAGTGCACTCCAGAAGTCAACAGAGAAGTTATCATCAGGTTACAAGATTAACCGTGCTGGTGATGATGCTGCTGGTCTTTCAATCTCAGAGAAGATGAGAAGCCAGATCAGAGGTCTTAACAAGGCTTCTTCTAATGCAGAAGATGGTATCTCACTTATTCAGGTAGCTGAAGGTGCTCTTAATGAGACACATTCAATTCTTCAGAGAATGAATGAGTTAGCAACACAGGCTGCTAACGATACTAACACATCTACTGATAGAAAGGCTATCCAGCAGGAGCTTACTCAGTTAACATCAGAGCTTGACAGAATCTACTCTACAACACAGTTCAATACAATGAATCTGTTAGATGGTAAGTTCACAGGAAAGAGTCTTCAGGTTGGTTCTCTTTCAGGTCAGGTTATTGGTATCTCTATTGCTAGCATGAAGGCATCAGCTCTTGGTATCAAGGCAGCAGATGTTAAGGTTAGCACAAATGCTGTAGCTGGACAGTCAATGTCTATTATTCAGAAGGCTATTGACACAGTATCTTCAGAGAGATCTAAGTTAGGTGCTCTTCAGAACAGACTTGAGCATACTATCAACAACTTGGATACAACATCTGAGAATACATCAGCAGCTGAATCTCGTATCCGTGATACAGATATGGCTACAGAGATGGTTGAGTACAGCAAGAACAACATCCTTGCACAGGCTGGACAGTCTATGCTTGCGCAGGCTAATCAGTCAACTCAGGGTGTTCTTTCACTTCTCGGTTAATAACAATTACTACTATAAGCAGAAGAGCCGGTGCTTGCACCGGATCTTTTTGCAATTAATAATATATCATAGGGGAATAGACATATATGGAATTATCTAAGAGTTTTTTTGAAGATGAAGTAAGAGATGGGTTCTATGTAACATCAGATATGAAACATGCGTGGGCAGCTCAGTTAGAAGTATTGAATGATGTTGATAAAGCCTGCAGGGAGAATGGAATACAGTATTTTGCAGAATGGGGAACACTTCTTGGAGCAGTAAGACATCATGGATTCATTCCCTGGGATGATGATATGGATATATGCATGAAGAGACCCGATTATAACAGATTCCTACAGATTGCAGACCAGATAATGCCAGAGGGATATAAGATATTTAATATAAGTAGTGATGAAGATAATGATAATATGCTTACCAGAATTATTAATGGGAGAGCAATTAATTTTGAGAAGACACATTTGGAAAAATTTCATGGATTTCCATATGTTTCAGGTATAGATATATTTCCATTGGATTTTATAGCTCCCAATAGGGAAGATGATGATTTTCAGTGTGAATTAATAAGCATTGTTAATTCAGTAGCCAAGTTTATCAGGACATTACAGGAGAATGAAGAATCTATCAATGAAGAGAATCTTCAGGAACTTAATCTCAAAATTAATCAGATTGAGGAATTATGCGGAGTGGAGATTGACAGAGATAAGGATCTCGCACAGCAGCTTAATGTACTGGTAGACAGATTATGTGGATTATATACAGAGGAAGAAGCGGGATATGTAACAATAATGACTATATGGGCAGAGGAAAGGCAGTATAAGCTTCCGAAAGAATATTATTCCAAAACAGTGCGGCTTCCTTTTGAGAATATTACCATACCGGTACCATATTCTTATGATGCGATATTAAAGAAGAAATATGGTGATTATATGAAGCTTGTACATACATGGGATTCACATGATTATCCATTTTATGACAGGCAGAAAAAGCTTCTTAAGGATAATGGGGTTGTATTTAATGAGTTTTGTGATACATATGAGGATTATATTAATTATAAGAAACAGGTCAATGGTATAAGAAAGACAAGAAATGCGATAAGAGAAAAGAATATAAACCATGAAACTGCAGTATTTATGGTGTATAAGGCAGAATATTGGGATATGCTTGATGGATTGTTCAGAGAATATGAAAAGAGAAAAGAACAGGAAATAGTAGTTATTCCATTGAGGTATTATTATAAAAATATTGATGGAACAGTAGAAGAATGTGCAAGTGATGCAGTTCTGCCAGAATATGTTCAGAAATATATAAACAGTGATTATAATATTGAAGAGGAGAATCCTGAGACAATTATTATTCAGAATCCATATGATGGATATAATGGTTCTGTTACAATACATCCACGATATTACAGTAAGAATCTGGCTATACATACAAATAAACTTATATATATGCCATATTTTGTAACGGAAGAGATTAATCCTATGGATATGAGAGCATATATAAGTATGGATGCATATGTAACCATGCCAGGTGTTGTGTATGCAGATGAAGTTATGCTGCAATCAGAAGCCAATAAAGAATTATACGTAAAAAAGCTGACCGAATTCTTTGGAGAAGAATCAAAGAAGGAGTGGGAAGATAAGATTAATGGCCGGGGAGCTTTGTATATAGAGAAAAAAGATCCTGTTCTTAAGTATAACATAATGCCGTCAGAGTGGAAAAATATGGCATTAAAGAATGACGGCAGCTATAGAAAGATAATACTATATTTTATAAGTACTAATGGAGTGCTGGAACATAAGAGAAAAATGTTTGGAAAAATTAGACGCTCAATGGATGTATTTACAGAATATCAGTCAGATGTTATGCCACTTCTAGCATTTGAGGGCAATATGGAAGATATATTGGAACTCGAAGATGTAATGCTTTTGATGGATTATAAGACTATATTGAGAAAATATGAAAAAAATATAGTCAGACCTGATATGTTAAAAAGAGCTGTTGATGCATGTGATGCTTTCTATGGAGAGGCAGGAGCAGAAGCACAGATGTGCAGGAATCAGGGGAAGCCGGTTATGATAGAAGATGTTGATATATAGTGAGGAGAAAGTATGCTTCAATTTCCAGAAGAATATTTTGAAGATGAAGTAAGAGATGGATTTTATGTACCATCTATGATAAAAAGAGCTTGGGCAACTGAACTTGATGTGCTTGATGAGGTTGACAGAATATGCAGAAAATATAACATAACTTATTATGCGGAATGGGGAACATTGCTTGGAGCAATAAGACATGCCGGATATGTTCCATGGGATGACGACCTTGATATAGGAATGAGAAGAGAAGATTATGTGAAGTTCTGTAAAGTAGCACCAGGTGAGTTTGTGGAAGGATATCAGATAATCAATTTCAGGACTAACAAAGATTTTCATCATTTTCTTGCCAGAGTTGTGTGTAAGAACAGGATATGTTTTGAGGATGAACACTTGAGAAGATATCATGGATTTCCATATCTTGCAGGACTTGATATATATGTGCATGATAATGTGTCAAAGGATAAAGAAGCACAGGGGAAATGCGAAAAGACGGCAGAATATATAGTTGCGGTCGCAGATGCTATTGAGGCAGGACAGATGTCTGCAGCAGATGAACTGGCGGCTGTAACAAGAATTAACATGATATGTGGAACCGATATTAAGGTTCAACAGGATAAATGTCAGGAAAGAATTGAATTATATGCTGCAGCTGAAAAAGTGTTTGCTACATTTAAAGATGAAGACTGTGAAGAAATGACTCAGATGATGCCATACAGTCTGTATGGAAATCATATGAGGATACCTGTAAAATATTATGAGCGTGTAGTAAGGGTGCCTTTTGAGAATACAACAATACCGGTTCCGATTGGCTTTGATGCTATGCTTAAAAGCAGGTATGGAGATTACATGAGGCTTGTGAGAAATGCAGGAGGACATGATTATCCATTCTATGAATCACAGAAAAAGCAGTTAGAGGTTTTGATGGATTTTAAACTGCCGGAATATACATATGATGAGAAAAAAGCAGTAAGGGCAGCTGATTTAGATGAATTGGCAGGCTACAGAAAGATTCTTAAAAACTGTCTTGATAATATTGATAAGCAAATTGAAGAAATCGGACATATGCAGAATGTAGAAGTGATAAGAGAAGAACTTGTTGATATACAACAGACAGTAATTGACATGGGAGGGCTTATTGAAAAAGTTAAAGGCGAGGGAACTGAAAGTGTGAGAAGCTTTGAAAAATTCTGCGATGTTATATATGAGATATATCAGGGAAATAATGCCGATATAAAAGCTGAATTTGATAAAGTTAAAAGAATAATAGAAAGAGATATTATCGCAAAGAAAGAAGAACTTTTTCTAGTGAGCAAAGCTTCAGAATGGAAATATATAGAGAATGTATGGAAGAAACATAAAGAGGAAAGAGATACTGAAATAGTTGTGGCTGTTGTTCCATATTATTATAAAGAATATTATGGAAGCATAAAGAAAGAAGTAAATGAACTGGATAAATTCGCCACAGATATTGGTGCCATTGATTCTGCACAGTATGATATGGAACTTCATCATCCAGATATTATATATATACAGAATCCTTTTGATAATGAGAATAGGGCAATAGGAATTGACAGAAAGTATTATTCAGACAGGTTAAAATGCTGTACCGACAAGCTTATATATATACAGTCATTTGAACTTGAAGAATTTAATGAGTCTAATGAACGCGAATATAAGAATATGGCTTCTTTCTGTACAGTACCGGGAGTAATAAATGCTGATGTGGCATATGTACAGTCTTATAACATGCGTAATATGTATATAAAGAAATTAACTGAGTTTGCTGGAAAAGAAACTGAAAGTATATGGAATGATAAGATACATGCTAAGCCAGAGTGGATGATGAATAAGGAGCATTGCATTGCTAATGGCAATGGTAAGAAAAAAATATTGTTCTATACTTCAATAAGCGGACTTATGCAGAATTCAGAGATAGCAGCAGGAAAGATAAAGAATGTATTAGATATATTTAAACAATACTCAGGTCAGATCGAAGTTGTGTGGTGTGTTCAGAGCCTTGTAGATACTGTTATGGAAGATATAGACAAGAAACTCTATGAGCAGATAATTGCAATCAGGAATCAATATAATATTGAACAAATTGGACATGTATGTAGCGACAGGGATAAAGATATGCTTAATTCATGTGATGCATATTATGGCGATACATCGTCAATTGTTCAGGATTATAGAAATGCAGGAAAGCCTGTTATGATAATGGATTATGAAATATAAGAATTGGAGAAGCCGGATGAATGGGAGAATATTATTCATAACACATCAGTTGTCGAGAACAGGAGCACCAATAGTGCTTCTGGATATGATAAAATTATGTAAACGTGAGAGAGCAGATATAGATGTTATAACAATGATGGATGGAGAACTGGGGGAGCAGCTTCATAATATGGGAATTGATTATAAGATTATGGAAAGATTCTATCCGGAAAAAGAAAGACTGTTATCGGAGTGGAGTAGATATAATCTTGTTGTTGCTAATACAATAGTTACATATGAAGTAATTCATGTTCTTAATGGCAGCAAAATTCCAGTAATATGGTGGCTTCATGAGGGAAGACAGTATTTTGAATATTTTGCAAGCGTAATACCGCATTTTGGTACTATAGGAAGTAATATTCATACTTATGCTGTAAGTCCTTATGTTAAATCTGTAATTAAAGATATATATAAATGTGATGTTCCCATGATGCATTTTGCTGTTTATGGATATGAAGGTGAAGCAGATAAGCATTATGCGAGAAAAAGAGATGTGGTAAAATTTCTTACAGCAGGAACATTTTCTAAGATAAAAGGGCAGGATGTTCTTGCAGCTGCTATAAGAATGCTTCCAGACGAATATATGAAAAAAGCTGAATTCAGTTTCTGTGGCAATGAAGCTGCAGTTGATGAAGAAGTGTACACAAGTGTATGTGAATTAGAAAAAGATTATAATAATGTTCATATGCTGCATCAGCTTACAAGGCAGCAGACAATTTCATGTATGGAAGATGCTGACTGTCTGATAGTACCATCAAGAATTGAACCACTTTCTGCTGTGGCAATTGAGATGATGATGACGGGCGGAACAGTATTGTGTACAGATGTGTGCGGAATTGCTTATTATGTAGAAGATGGTGAGAATGGATATGTTACAAGTTCAGATGATCCTCAGAGGCTTGCAGAAAGTATAATAAGAGTTATAGATGATTATGATAACTGGGAACATATTGGAAAAATCGGACATCAGACATATATGAAACATTTTTCAAGAGAAGCTGTTGAGCCGGATATAGTGCGGATAGTAGAGAAATATATGAATTTGTCTAAAAGAATAATATTCATAAAAGGAAAATTAGAAACTTTGGATTATTTCATAGACCAGCTTGCAGACAGTGCAGACAAGCTTGGAATAGAATATTATATTATCAATACAGGGATTCCTGAAAGCTACGGTGAGGCTCTTGAAGAATATGTAAAGCTGGGCAGATGCGCAGTGTTTATGATAAATCAGATAGGTTTGTTATTGAGTGAGAATGGACAAAATTACTGGAAAGAGAGAAATATTCCAGTATATGACCTGATAGTTGACCATCCGTACAATTATGCAGATGCATTAGAGTGTCCTCCAGCAGATATTAATGTAATTGTTATAGACAGGAATCATGAGAAGTTCATAAGAAAATATTATCCGGAAATAAGAAATATATATTTCATGCCTGATGGAGGAAATGAAGCAGAAGGCAGAATGCAGTACAAAGACAGGCCAATAGATATATTGTATGTGGGAGATTGTCAATTATCTACACCATTTATTGAAATTCCAGATATGTCTGATAAAGGAATGGAGATGTATTCAACAGTATATAATATACTTCTTCAAAAGCCGGGCTTGTCTATAGAAGAAACTATGGAGTTATATTTTGAAGCAAAGGGCGGATATACAAAAGAGCAGGTAAAGCAGTATATATTAAATTATGGGTTTATAATATCTGATAATGTCCGCAGATATTATAAGTTAAAGACAATGCACGCATTAGAAAGTACAGGTGCCAGCATAGTTATATATGGAAAAGGATGGGATGCGCGTGATGAGGCATGGCAGCCTAATGTAAGCATCAATGCAAGAATATCTTCAGAAGAATGTAACCGAATGCTTGGAAAAGCAAAGATTGGACTTAATTGTATGCCGTGGTTTAAGGATGGATGCAGTGAAAGAGTATTCAACATAATGCTTAATGGAGCAGTGTGCCTTACAGATACAAGCAAGTATCTTCTTGAAAGATTCGAGCATGGAAATGAACTGGTATTTTATAATCTTGAAGATATGGAAAAAATGAAACAGAATGTTTGCTGGCTGCTTGAGAATCCTAATGCAGCAAGCCAGATTGCACAGGCAGGTTATGAAGCTGCCATAAGAAATGATACATGGCTGTGCAGAATGGGCGAGATTGCAAAGATGATGGGGAAAATGAGATGATAGGATATATGATGGGATACAGAAGAAACTTATGATTATGGAGAGTGGGTATGAATATACTTGTTATTGGAGAGAAGTTGTTTACAGATTATGCATTACAGGCATTAGATGATACTGCACATATGGTTGATGTGTATTATTGGGATGGTACATTTGGACCAGAACTGTTTATGGATTCAGGTATTAATGATTATGACTGTATTGTTGTTATGTTTAATGACGATAAGTTATCAGCAGATATTACATCTATGATTGAGAAAATAGTTACTAATGAGAATTGTATAGTGTTTAATTATATTTTATGGCATAAAGCTATGCTGCCTGCAATGAGGGCTGATCTTGTTATGAGTAATCCTTTGGCTTGTTCATATGACGGACTCATTATGGGTTTATCTCATGCAGAGGTTGGAATACTAGCAGACAGATTAAAAGGTAATTATGCTAATCTTGCTGTTTCATCACAGGATATATATTATAATTACAAGACGCTTGAGTATTGCATTGATAAGTATGGGGAAAAGATAAAAAACTTGAAACATATAATTATAGATATGTATGACTATGAGTATTTTAATTTTGATACATCTCTTGCTAAGAACATATACAGATATTTTTTGTGGGGAGGTTACAATCTTGATGGACATAATATGACACGCAATAAGATATATACTAACAGCCTTGAAGAGGTGCGTAATTATCTGTTGTATAGTAAATATAAAGGGCTGGATATAAGTAAGCTTGGAATGTGGAAGAAACTGTTTCCAGATACATATTATATGAATGGGTATTCTGATTACAGATGTGCCAGAGGGATTGAACAGAGAATAGATATGATTACGGATAGTCTGGTTGAAGAGTATAAAGTTACATCAAGTACTGTGTTGAATGAGTATCCAGAAACAATCAGTGAAAATGTCTCTATTATGAATGATATGCTTTCATTAATATATAGAAAGTGGCCGCATATTAAAGTGGATATAGTACTTCTTCCGGTATATAAAGGCATTCTTGATAAGAGAAAAAGGTACTATACTAAGTGGGAAGAACAGTTTATGGGGGTTATAGAACAGCTGGGTAATATTTATCCGTTCAGATTCACATCTTATCTGGAAGATGCAATGACCGCAGATAAGAAATATTATTATGATAAGGATCATCTTAATTACCTAGGGGCATATGTATTTACGCAGAAGTTAAAGGAGATGATAGGGGAATAGATTAGATGGGGGAGTGATAAATAGGAATATTAAATACATTAAAGGGTTAATATTAAGCATGTCATATCCGATATATAAAATATATGTAGATGAAACGTATATCCTATAGACATGGAAGTCAGGATGCAATATTTATTGATGTGTGAATTCCGTGTGTGAGTAGTACACGGAATTTTTTTATGGAGAAATATATGAAAGCGTTAGTTGTATATGGTACGAGACCAGAAGCTATAAAAATGTGTCCACTAATATTAGAGATGAAGAATAAACCAGAGGTTGAGTGTGTTGTGTGTCTGACAGGTCAACATAGGGAAATGCTTGATCAGGTAAATGGATTATTCGGGATAACTGCGGATTATGATCTTAATATAATGCAGAAAGGTCAGTCGCTTGCAGATATTACGTCAAAAGTGCTACAAGGACTCAGTCGGATTCTCGATAATGAAAAACCTGATGTAATGCTTGTACATGGAGATACAACAACTTCATTTGCAGCAGCACTGGCTGCGTTTTACAGAGATATTCCAGTAGGTCATGTTGAGGCTGGGCTAAGAACATACAATATGAAGTCTCCATATCCGGAGGAATTTAACAGACAGGCTGTAGATTTAATATGCGATTATTATTTTGCACCTACAGAAACTGCAAAGGAAAATCTTCTTAAAGAGGGGAAAAAAGAAAATAATATATTTGTTACCGGGAATACGGTAATTGATGCATTAAGGACTACAGTGGATGATTCTTTTTCGGATGAGAATATTGAGTGGGCGAAGGATAGCAGGCTTATATTGCTTACTTCACACAGAAGAGAGAATATTGGTGAAAATATGAAACATATATTTGAGGCTGTTAATTCTATTGTGGATGAGTATCCTGATGACAAGGTTATATATCCATTACACAAGAATCCTAGAGTTAGGGAAATAGCTTATGAGTATTTCAAGAATAATGATAGAATTAGACTGATAGAACCATTAGATGTATATCATTTTCATAATTATATACAGAAATGTTTTTTGATAATGACAGACAGTGGGGGCATACAGGAAGAGGCACCATCTCTTGGAAAACCGGTTTTAGTGTTAAGAGAGACTACTGAGAGACCAGAGGGAGTTGAGGCAGGTACACTAAAATTGGTTGGGGTTGAGAAAGAATCTATATACAGAGGCGTTAAGAAATTGCTGGATAATCGCGAAACATATAGCAAGATGAGCAGGACAAGTAATCCTTATGGAGATGGAAAGGCTTCTAAATATATAGTTGATGCTTTATTAAAAGCTACAAGAAAAATTTAATATTGATTAAAGGAAAGAAAAAAGAAAATGATATCTGTAATAGTCCCTATATATAATGCAGAAAAATATTTAAATAAATGCCTGACAAGTATTGTTAATCAGACTTATTGTGATTTGGAAATTATACTTGTAAATGATGGATCTACCGATGAGAGTTTTGCAATATGTGAAAAGTACAAACAAGCTGATGACAGAATTGTTATTATTAACAAGCATAATGAGGGATTAGTTAGGGCGAGAAAAGACGGTATTAGAATGGCAAAAGGCGAGTATATTACTTTTGTCGATGCTGATGATTGGATAGATATTACAACATATGAGAAGGTATATACAGAGAAAGCTGATATTATCTCATATGGATTGATGGAGGAATATGAAAATTATTCTAAACGTAAAACAAATAAAATAGAACAGGGATTATATGATAAAAAAGGAATACGCACCCAAATAATTCCGAAAATGCTTAGTACAGAAGTCTTTTTTGAATTTGGCTTGCTGCCTAATCTAGTATGCAAATTAATAAAGAAATCTTTACTTTTAGAAACAATAGATAATGTATCTGATAATGTGACAATTGGGGAAGATGTGGATTTCTTTTTCAGAACAGTATATAAGGCAGAATCAGTGATTATAAAAACAGATACTCTATATCATTATAGACAACATCAGAAATCAATGATGAGAGTGAAATTGCCGGTAGAAAGGATAAAAGCCTTATATTGGGATTTATATAATATTAAAGAAGCAGTCGGAATGACAGAATGGGTATCACAGCTGAATCAATATATAACATTTGTAATGTTGTTGAAAAAACTGGAAATTATAATGCCTTATATCAAGGAAATAAGTAGTATTCATGGGAAAGTAGTTATATACGGAGCTGGAGGATTTGGAAGGAGCTTGTATGATGTATTAATACAGAATAAAAATATAACAAGGCTATCTATAGTTGATAAGCAGTGGGATAATATGAATAATGCGGGATATCATATAGAAAATCCTGAAATCGCCAGGATTGATATTCCAGACAAAATAATAGTAGCTATTCTCAATGATAATGTGTGTGGACAGGTTGAAAAGTATCTTATAGAAATGGGAATTGAAAGCAAAACAATTATAAGAATTAATTTCAGAGAAATTAATGCCGAAAGTATGATAAAAAAGTTATATTAAAGATGATAAGGGGAAATATGGCAGTTGTTAGCGTAGTAATGCCTGTATATAATGGCGAAAAATATTTGAGACAATCTATTGAAAGTGTATTGAATCAGACGTTCAAGGATTGGAATTTAATAATTGTTGATGACTGTTCTACAGATTCTTCAACAGACATTATGAATGAATATGCAAAAGCAGATGGCAGGATTCAGGTTATACATAACAAAGTGAACAGTAAGATACCTGCTTCGCTTAATAATGGGTTTGAAAAGGCATCAGGAAGATATTATACATGGACATCGGATGACAATATATATGAGTGTGACGCTATTGAGAAAATGGTTAAGTATCTGGATGAACATATAGATATAGGCCTTGTATATTCTAATATGAGATTTATTGATGGGGAAGGCAGAGAAAACGGAGTATATGAATCTAACCCAGAGGATATATTTAGTAATAACTGCGTAGGCGCATGCTTTATGTATAGGGCGGATATTGCAAAAAAAGCTGGTAAATATAGTACTGACTGGTTTTTAGTAGAAGATTATGAGTATTGGCTAAGAATAAGAAATATAAGTAAGATAGGTCATATAGATGAATTGCTTTATAAGTACAGGCGTCATGAGAAAAGTTTATCGGAAACACGAATGATACAGGTAAGAGAGAAGCTATATGACTTAAGACTTGATATGATTCAGAAGATGAATGATAAAATTTCTTGCGGAATTAAGACTGAATTATTCAAGGAAATGTGGTTGCAGAATTCCAAAAGGCATGTTGAGTTGCTTGATGTATTTTGGAATGGAGAAATGCCAGTCGATTTACAATGGCTTAAAAGAAAAGGAATAATTGATATGAGTAAAAAAGTAGTTCTGTTTGGAGCAGGAGTGTTTGGTGCTAAAGCGTTGAATTATCTTGGAGAAGAAAAAGTGTATTGTTATGTGGATAATAATCCTGATTTGCAAGGAAAGATTGTTAATGGAAAGATTGTAAAATCTTTTGATGAAATGCGAGAACTTGCAAAGATTTATCAGATTGTAATTGCAGTTGACGCCCATAAGGCATGTGTATTAGCAGAACAGTTGGAAAATGCTGGAATAAAGAAATATATAACTTATCTGGAGATGGTTAATAATTATAAGAAGCCAGAATTGTCTGGGCAGGTTGATTGGGTAAAGACCACAGAAAAAGCAAAGAACTGGATAATTAATAATTCTATAAAAGGAGAGGGTATAATTAATAATTCACAATACCTAAAGAGTTATCCAGAAGTCAGCGGGTATTATATCCCGACACTTTTAAGATGGGGATTCGGAGATTTGGCAGCTACATACACTGACTGGTTGTGTTCAATACAGCATGAAGAAGGGGCTTGGTATGATACAGATGATAATGAGCCATATGTGTTTGATACAGCTCAGATTCTTAAGGGATTAGTGGCAATATATCCAATAAAACCTGAAGTGAAAGATAATATGATAAAGGGGTGTGACTGGTTATTAGGACAGATTACTAATGAGGGAAGATTAGTTACTCCTTCAAAGGCTGCGTGGGGAAATGATGGAGTGTGTTCAGAACTGATACATCTGTATTGTTTGTCACCATTAATAGATGTATCAAAGCTTCTTGATAAGCCGGAATATGAGAAGGCAGCAAGGAAGGTTGCTTTCTATTATATTAATAATTATAGGAATGAAATTCTTAATTTTGGATTTTTGTCACATTTTTACGCATATGTTATGGAAGCACTTTGTGATATAGGAGAGATAGGACTTGCAAAAGAAGCAATGGATAAACTTTCTGCAATACTTGATGAGAAAGGATATATACCAGCATTTAAGGATGTCGACTGGGTATGTTCGACGGGAATGCTCCAGTTGGCAATCACATGGTATAAACTTGGTGATATTGAAAGAGGAAATAAAGCATTAACATATGTAGCAAAGCTTCAGAATGAAACGGGTGGCTGGTTTGGAAGCTACACAGTAGTTGATAACCCAAAACCTACAGATAAAAAGGAGTATCCAGATTATATACCTGATGGGGAAATAAGCTGGGCGGTTAAGTATTATCTGGATGCAGTGTATTTAAAAATGTCTAATTGATGCAGGTACTTTGACGAATATGAGAGGAATTTAAAATGGAAATTTCAAAAAGTAATTACGACAAGGTATTATTTAGAGCAGGAGTGCAAACAAATGGTTGTTTGTATTATTCGGATTGGAATAGTAATGGTTTATTTAAATTGAATATAAAAGATAACTGTACGCAGGTTATTGCAACTTTCGAGAGTGATATGATAGAAAGATTACATGAATTTGCATTTGTATTTAATAATGAGATATGGTTTATTCCGAGCGATATACATGAGAAAATTGCTATTTATAATTTAGATAAAGATAGGATAAGATATTTAGATATTCCTAAATATAAGTATGTTTGTAATAATCGTCCATTTATGGGATATTACATAATGCATAATAAAGTATGGCTTTTTCCATCATCAATGGTAGCAATATTAGAAGTGGATTTAATAGATGAAACAATGAAATATCATTATTTATTAAATGAAAATGCTGAAAGAGAACTTGATAAAAGACGGTTTATATATAGTAGTTATTATGTTAAGAAAGATAAAGCTTATTTATGTCCATGGGGAGAAAAATATATAACCATATTTGACTTGTCTCATTTATCTATAAAAAAAATCAATATAGAAATTCCACAATATTGTTATAAAAATATTGTGGTTAAAGAAAAAGAAATAATTTTGTTTCCAGAAAAATTAGAAAATGGAATAATTGCATATGATATTGAAAGTGAAAAACAAGTGAAAAAAATGTGCTTAAATTGTAATAATATATGTGACATTGTTATTGAAAATGAAAATAAAGTTTTTATTTTACCAAATAAAGAAAAAAATGCTATTGTTCTTGATTTATTTAAATGGAATTATGAGGTTATTAATGAATTGAATATTGATGAAGATGTTGTATGGTATGAAGTGAGAAATATCTTAAATAAAATATTTATTATTCCTTACACCGAAAAAAATAACATGATTTACTTTGAAAAAAATGAGTTTAAAATTTTAAAATGTCAGCATTATATAGATGAAGAAATACGTCAATTGTTTTTAATGCTAAAAATAAATAATTAGAGGAGAAAAATTATGAATACAGATTATAAAAATTATTTGAATAAATGGTTGACTGGAATAGAAGAGGAATTAAATTTTTGGAATGATTATATGGATACACAAGGAGATATATATCAAGAAGATTATCAAGATACGATACGTGAAAATAAAAAATTTGTTTTAAATGATGATATAGATGATATATATCAAGGAAAAGAGTTTAAGTTTATAGATGTTGGATCAGGACCTTTTTCAAGATGCGGAAAGATAACGGAAAAAGTTAATATGAATTTTACGGCAGCTGATCCCTTAGCAGAAGCTTATAATATTATGAAAAAAAATAAACAAATTGATAATGGCGTTGAAATTGATACAGCATTTGTAGAATTGTTAGGTAAAAAATATGGTAAGAATATATTTGATATGGTGCATATGAGTAATTCTTTAGATCACTGCTTTGATGCATTATGCGGTATATATCAACTGATATATATATGCAAAATAGGAGGTAAAATTATTCTTAGACATGCGGAAAATGAAGCAGAAAGAAGTGAGTATGAAGGGTTTCATCAATGGAATTTATCTGTTCATAATAAAGAGAATTCTTTCATAATTTGGAGAGAAAAACAAAGAATTGATTTAATTAAAGAACTGGGGAATTATGTGGATTTTTATATATATCCTGATCAAAAAGAGGGGGGATGGAAGTATAATAAAGTTGTAATGATTAAGAAAAAAGACATAGAAGTTCCTCAAAATAGTTATTATGATGACATGTTATATTCAATATATTCATTTTTATTAAGATATTTAATGGTATATTCAATGAAACCAAAGAAAGATCTTATTATTCAAAATAGAAATGCAATTGAAAAATTAAAAATGGAGATTTTATAGATAAATTTTCATCACATTGCTGTGTTGATGTATATGGACTTGGAGTAGTAGGAAGAGAATTGATAGATAAACTTCAGAATTTGGGCTGTTGTGTTGAAAAAGTGTATGATCAGCAAGATAGAAAATATAAAAATATAGAATCAGAAGAGTTGGCTTATAATGAAAGAAATAAAAATAGTTTAATTATTAATTCTGTAATGAGAGACAATAATGAAATTATTTCAAATTTGATATCATGTGGATATAGTAGAAATAATATTTTCTTGTTACAAGATTTATTCAAAAAAGGAGAATAAAAGTGATAAAACAGTATATTTCTATGGAATCCGAGGAAATATGTGGTTATTTTGTAACAGAACAACAAAAGAAAATATGGAATATAGAAATTAATATTTTGGTTGAATTTATGAGAGTTTGTAATAAGAACAATCTTAAATTTTTCGTTGCTCATGGAACATTGTTGGGAGCGGTTAGACATAAAGGTTTTATTCCATGGGATGATGATATAGATGTTAATATGCCTAGAAAAGATTTTGATAAATTAGTTAAGATATCAAAAAAAGAGTTTGAACAACCATTTTTTTTTCAAGTTGTATCGAATGATAAGAATAGTTTTTCAGGAACAGGTAAATTACGAATATCTTCTGCAACGGGCATGGATTTTCAAGATATAGGTATTAATACAAATAATGGATTGTTTATAGATGTTTTCCCAATGGATGGAATTATTGAAAATGAGAAAAAAAGAAAGAAACAGTCAAAGAAAGTAGAAAACTATAGAGGGCTTCTTTCAGCTAAAATATATGGGGAAAAATTAGATTATTATCATGAATATGAAAAAAAACAATGGGAAAAATTAATAAAAAAAGCAAAGTTATTTCCTAAAAAATATTTGATATATAAATTCAATAAATGGTGTAAAAAAAAAAAATATTCTAAATCAGAGACAGAAAGAGAAGGGATAATAAGTTTTATTACAGATTATACATGTTGTTATTGGTATAAAAAAGATTATGAAGATTTAATTTTGTTAGATTTTGAGACAATAAAGGTTCCTGCACCAAAGAATTATCAGAGATGTTTAAGTATAAAATGGGGGGATTATATGAAAATGCCTGATGATAATGTTAAAGGAAAAAAACATTGTGATGTAATAATGGACCCGGATGTACCTTATGCAGAATATAATATAGATAAATTTATGTTGGAAAAAATTGATTTTTCAAAAAAAATTGTTATATATGGGGCAGGAAAATTAGCAGAAGAATTTTTTATGAAATATCATGATAAGATTAAAATAGAGGGAGTGTATGATTCAAATATAGATAAGTTGGGAGAAGATTTCTTTAAAATGAAAATAAAAAACGGAAAGCAATTGGGCATGTCTGCAAATAAAGATGTAAATATCATAATAGCATCAATGGCATTTCGAGATATTGAAGATAGTTTAAGAGGTAAAGGGTTTGAAAAAATATATATTTATTTGCCTGGAAGAAAATACAAATTATAATATAGAAACTGGGTTTAATATGGAGGAGTTGGTATGATTTTATGTGATAATGTTAATAAATATAATTTCATTGAACAAACTAAAGGGAAAGAAATAATATTATTTGGAACTGGAAATATGATGTATGAGGCTATTAATATGTTCTCTTTTTCTAATGATTTTAAAATTTCATTAGTAATAGATAATTCTTTGGATAAAATAGGAAGTGAAATAGTATGTAACGGTATTACATATACCATTCAAAGTCCTGAAATATTATTTAAAATAAATCCGTTGAATACAATTATGTTAATTACAACTAAATTTTATAAGGAGATTGTTAAGCAATGCAATTTTATAGATAATATCTCTGGAATGAAATGTTTTTCATATGTCAAAATTAATTGGAATGAGGATCTTTTTGATAGATCCATGAGTGGATTGATAAAATTAATGAAAAAAAAGGGTTTATCGAAAGAGGTATCAGAGAGCACATTACATAAATATAAAAAGAAAAGAGAAAAGAAACAGGATTACCTTGTTATTCCTAAAATCAATCTTATTGTTACAGATAAATGTACATTAAAGTGTGATAAGTGCAGGGCATTAATGCCAGATATGTGTAATCCTAAAGATGAGAATTTGGATCAAGTAATAGAGGAAATGAATGTTATTTTAGATGCAGTAGATGATATTATTGATTTTGAACCAATAGGAGGAGAACCATTTTTATATAAATATTTACCAGAAGTATTAGAGTATGCTTGCTCAGTGGACAAGATTAATACAGTGGTTATATCGACAAATGGAACGATAATTCCCAATGAAAGATTATTAATAGCATTGAGAAATAAAAAAGTTTTTGTGAACATAAGCGATTATGGATATATTTGTTCTTTATCTAAATTGGTTAAGTGCTTTGAAGATAATGGTGTTTTATTTGAAGTAGAGAGTAATCAAACGTGGTTTGATGTTGGAGATGTTGCATATAGAAATAGGGATGAGGAACAGTTGGTGGATGAATTTGAGAATTGTTATTGTCAATACTTGGTTAAATATGTATGGAATAAAAAAATATGGGTTTGTCCACGTGCTCCAAGACTTGAGTCATTAGGAATAACTACAAGTGAAAGAGACTATTGTGTTTTGTCAAAATTAGATAATGTTGAAATGACAAGAAAAAAAATTCTAGATTTATATAAAAGAACATATGCAAATGCATGTAATTATTGTGATCAAGGAAATTTGAACATTAAATATGTAAGAGCAGGAGAACAAAGAAATCGATTGGATAAAAAGTCAGAATATACTTTAATTAAGCGTTCAGAATATGAATATTTAAAATCGAAAATAAGGGAATAATTAATATGGAAAAGAAAATTGTAGGTTATACAACTGGAGTGTTTGATTTGTTTCATGTTGGACATTTAAATATTTTAAAAAAAGCTAAATCATGTTGTGATTATTTGATAGTAGGGGTTTCTACAGATGAATTGGTATATGAGTATAAACGTAAATATCCTGTTATTCCATACAATGAAAGAATTGAAATAATTAAAGCTATAAGATATGTTGATGAAGTAGTAGAACAAGAAAATATGGATAAATATGAAGCGTGGAGAAGGCTGCATTTTGATAAATATTTTCATGGAGACGATTGGAAAAATACGGAATTATATAAATATACTGAAGAAAAATTCGCAAAAGAAGGAGTAGAAGTTGTTTATTTTCCGTATACAGTAGGAACCTCATCTACAATTATAAAGAATTTCTTGTATAATAATTATGAAAGAGAGAAAAGAACAAATGGATAATTATAGAGAACTGTTGAAGTTTTCTATTGACTATGCAATAGAAAATAATACATTTCATTCATTAAATATTATAAATAATACTGAATGTTTATGTATATGGGGAGCTGGAGACTTTTTTATACGTTCATATGAGCGTATGTTTAAAAATAGAAATATAGAGATAAGTTATATTGTTGATTCAAAAAAAGAAAAACATGGGCAGAAAATAATAGATAATATTGTTTGTATTTCTCCAGAAAAACTACTTGAATTAAATAACCCAGTTGTAATACCGTATTTGTATAATGGATTTGATGAAGTATGTAATTTTTGTATAAAAAATCATATACGTTGGATTCATAAATCACATTTTATGTTAGATATGCAGGATATAGATAAAAGGCAATTAGATTGGTTTATAAAACAAAAAAGTAAAATAATGAATGTATATGACTTTTTATATGATGAAGAATCAAAAAAAGTATATTCATATGCAATAAGTTCTAGAATTACATATGAATATAAAAAAATAAATTATCCTAAAATATATAGTGGCGGTGAATATTTTAGCCCAAATGTAGTTGGATTTGAATTGAAACAAGATGAAGATTTTTTGGATGTGGGGGCATTTAATGGTGATACAATAGAAAAATTTTTAAATACAACAAATAAAACGTTTTCTAGTATTTATGCTTTGGAAATGAGTAAAAAGAATTTTAAGGAGTTAAAAAAATATATAGAAACAAAATATGGTAGTGTTAAACATAAAATAGAAATGATTAATTGTGGTGCTTGGGATGAAAAAACCATTACAACTTGTGGAGATGAAAGTGATCATTCTGGTATATCATGTAGCATTAATAAAGGAAAAAGGTCGTTTTTGAGTTCAGAGGAGATAGAAGATGTTCAGTTAGATATGATTGATAATATTTTAAAAGACAGAAAAATCTCTTTTATTAAAATGGACATAGAAGGCGCAGAGGTAAAGGCTATTAAGGGTGCAAAAGAATGTATTAGGATAAATTCCCCTAAAATGGCAATTTGTATATATCATAACTTAAGTGATTATTGGGAGGTTCCATTAGCAATAAAAAATACAAATCCTAATTATAATATAGCTGTTAGACATCATTCTAATGATAATAGTGGAACTGTTTGTTATGCTTGGATATAATATAAGTTTACTTTTATATTATAAAAATCAAATGAAAAATAATAAAGGAGATAGGTGTTTTAATGGTCCTTAAGACGGGTACTTTTGATGGTATGACACAAGATATAATAAATTCAAATAGTAAAATTGTTGTTTTTGGAACGGGCGTTGTAGGCTCAACGATAACTTCAGAACTTTTAAGTGAATATGGATTAGCAGATAGAGTTATTTGTTGCATCGATAATGATAAAACAAAATGGGGTCAATATATACGTATATGTGAGAAAAATATTAAGATTTTTTCACCGGAAATATTGAGAAGTTTAAATGGGGAAATAACTGTTTTGATTTCTATTAGCATTTATGGGAGAGCTTATGAACAAATTAGTAATATGAGTGAAACAGAAAAATATTCATGTTATATAGTACCGTCTTTATGTATAAATAATTTTAAGGCAAAAGGAGGAAAAGGAATTATAAAAACATCTGAAAGGCAATTGATACCCAAAAAGATACATTATATGTGGCTGGGGAAAAAAGAAATGCCAGAACAATTACAAAAATGTATGGAAAGTTGGGAAAAATATTGCCCGGATTATGAAATTATAAGATGGGATGAGTCAAATTATGATGTGTATAAAAATATATTTTTATCACAAGCGTATTATAATAAAAAATATGGATTTGTACCTGATTTTGCTAGATTGGATATCTTATATAATTATGGAGGAATTTATCTTGATACAGATGTTGAACTTAAAAGAAATATAGATGATTTACTTTATCAGGAAGCATTTTGCAGTGTGGAAAAATGGCAGGTGATTAATTTTGGCGGCTGTAGTGGGGCTGTTAAGGGACATAGATCTTTGAAACCGTTTCTAGAAAAGTGGTCGCGACATTCAATAGTAAGAAATGATGGAACTTTGGATAATATTTCAAGTGGATTAATAGATACATCTGTTGCAATTAATTCTGGATATAGGATAAATGGCCAAATACAAACAATCTTAGGAATGAATATATATACATACGATTATTTTCATGCATATGATTATATGACTGGGGAAATGGACATGACAGATGATACTTATTCAATACATCATTTTCATGGTGGATGGTTAGATGATAATACCAAAGCTGATAATATTAAAACTGCAGAAATTTATGAAAAATTAATGTCTTCTGCTATATATGTTGGATAAGTATAATTGTAATATTTGTCAGATAAAATATAAAGATATTATCATGCGAAAGCAATACAGGGTGAAGAATTGAAATTTAGAATATATATCGTTGATAACAAAATTTTAATTTAAAAAACTCATGAAACCAAGAGAAGTTGTAAATGCTCCATCTAATGTATCTTGACTAAAAAAACGCTAACCACAGTATTTTTGTTTTTTATATATGCTGGAAGTTTTGATTCCATGGAAGGAGTCCTTCCAGAAATGAGTGGCTTGCATCATTCATATGTTCAGGTATGTATATACAAATTATAATATTTAGTATATTATATAATCATATATGTAATAATTCAGATATAGATTACGTTGAATATTGAGGGTATGGGTATGAAGATAAATAGATTATGTGTTAGTAACTTTATGGCTTTTAATGATTTGGATATTGAATTCTCAGATAATATTAATATTATAAGTGGCGAGAATAGTACAGGTAAAACAGCTTTGATCAAATTGTTGTATACAAGTTTAAAAACATGTTCTAAGGCGTATTCATCTAATAACACACTTTCAAAGGAAGAGTTGGAAAGTGCAATGGTAAGTAAGTTTCAGGGGATTTTTATGCCAGATAACGGGGCTATTGGAAGACTTGTTAACAGACATCGTGGTAATAATAGTACAGATGTAAGAATATTTCTGAGCAATAAAGATGATATAAGATTTGGATTTTCCAATAAACATTCAAAGCATATTGATATAAAGCATATGGGGATAAAGGGAAAAGATAATTTTACACCTGTGTATATACCACCGAAGGAGATAATATCATCTACTGAGAATTTTGGCGCGTTATATGATGAATTTCATATTGCTTTTGAGGAAACATATTATGATTTATGCAGATTGCTTGAAAGACCTTTGAGAAAAGGACCTAATACAATAGAGCAGAATATGGTTATGAAAAGTTTTGAAGATATAGTCAATGGAAGTATAGTCCAAAAAGATAAGAAGTTTTATCTGAAAGTTAAGGGACAGGGTGAATTCGAGATGGGACTTGTATCTGAAGGATATCGAAAGATGGCGACTATAATGTATCTTATATTATCAGGAAGCTTGACGAAGGATTCTATTCTATTTTGGGATGAACCAGAGACCAATATGAATCCAAAGATGATTAAGCCTATGTGTGACGCATTAACTGAGCTTGCGAAGATGGGAGTTCAGATTTTTGTAGCAACACATAATTATTTTGTTCAACAGTATTTTAATATGGAGGCAATATATAATAAGGATTCTAAGATAAAGTATAATTTTATATCTCTTTACCGCAATAGTGATAGTGGTGAGATAAATGCACAGTGTGTTGATAATCTTGATGATATGACTGAGAATGCTATTATGAAAGAATTTGATGACTTATATGATAGAGAGCAGAGGTTTATATATGGAGATTAACGAGAGCAGATTATCATTTGTATTTAGTGAGGAAACTAAAGCTTATAAATTTGATGATGATAAGTTTTATAGAAAAGAATTCAATAATATGTCAGGTTCTAAGGGGGTTGATATTATTGCTTCATCAGATAAGTTTATTCACATGATAGAGGTAAAGAACTGTGTGGGGGATGAGAAGAACAATATTTGGAGAATAGTTGCTAACAATAAAAAGCTATCTAATAATGATTCGAATAGACATAAAGAAAGTTATGATGTGGAGCTATCGAAAAAGGTGGCTATGACGATAGCTTGTATTTATGGGGCATTTACAATGAGAAATTCTAAAGAGACAGCAGTAGAATTGAAAAAGTATTGGTCGATAATTAATACAGAATCTATTTCTAAAGATAAAAAGCAGTTAATTATTACTTTGTTCTTAGAGGGGGACTTTGATAATTGTTTTACTTCAAGAAGTAAAAAGATGATTATGACAGATTTGCAGAATAGTATAAGAAAAAAACTGAGTTGGCTGAATTGCAAAGTCTCTGTTGTAGATTCAAATACATATAATAAATCGCATTATAAAGTAGATTATGTCAAATAATCTACTTTTTTAAGCAAGAGAGGTATACATGATTTCAATAAAACCCTTAGATTCACCAATTAACCAGCAACAATATGGTAATATTACTTACAGACAGTATGCAGATACATATAATATTGACGACAGAAAAGTCCCATATGGACCTGATATGTTCTATTTGTCTGTTAATACAATTGCAGATAAGAATTTTACATTTGCAGTAGATGAAGATGGAAATTTAGTTGCAGCATTAGTTTTTGACGGTGGAACATATGCACATAGATATACATATTCAGGAGGAGTGGATACGGCTTTTATTGATAATTATGATTGTATATTCTTATATGACTGCAATGAGTTTTCTGTTGAGTTGTGCCGGACAGCATTTAGATTTTGGAAGGGGAAAAGACTGGTTCTTGTAGGAGCTAACTGGGAGATGATGATTGAGCATCTGGATGATATACCGGGGATTGAGTGCTTTTATGAGATTGAACCTGAAAATAACAGATTTGCAGAACTTATGAATGGATTCAAATGTCTTCATGTGACATATGGCATACCACATCAAGAAAGCATGGAACGTTATGAACAGGGAGTTATGTATTATGATGAGGTGATGTCGTTTACATTTATGTTCTCTGATTGTAGAGAATTGGGCGAGAGTAATCCAGACAAGTATTTTTTTGTGATGGATGGTTATTATGGAAATCTGGGGCTTTTTACTATTCGTTCAAAGATTGAAGTATGTCTTAGATATGCATTATCTAAAGGAATGGAACCTGTTGTCAGAATTGTTAAATCAGGAGAGAGTTTTTATTCAGATTATAGTGGTGATGATATATGGGGGAAGTTTTTTAATCAGCCAGGGGATTATTCTTTAGATGATGTAATGCATAGTAAACATGTATTTTTCTCACCAGGATTTTATAATGGAAGTGTTCAGAGCAATATAATGAGCCAGATGAGTAAAGGAATTTCGTTAGATTGGAAACATGGTGTGTTTAATAATAACCTGATTGGATATATTGCGGAGAGAAAGAATAAATACCTTCCATATCCACAACGGACATTGGGTGTGTTAGCCAGGGGAACGGATTTTGTTAATACACATCTGCATAATCATCCAATTCACGCATCTAAGGATATGATTGCAGACAGGATAGATGAAGCTTTGCGTGATTGGAATCTTGATTATGTGTATATAGCCACAGAAGATGCCGTTTATTGTGAATTCTTCAAGGAGCGGTATGGTGATAAGGTGTTTTTTACTGACCAGCAGAGATATGTAACGAGGCAGAATGAATTGCTGAGTGAGCTTCACAGAAGTGAAGAAGTGAAAAGAAATGGATTTGAGCTGGGGGCTGAATATGCTGCTTCAATTAATCTTTTATCACAGTGTAACTCTTTGATTGCATCTGGCGGATGTGGAGGAGTTGATGAGGCATTGAGGGAAAATGCAGGTGGATATGAGCATGTGTATGTGTTTGATTTGGGAACGAATAGGTAAGAACTTATAAAAACCAGTAAAAAGTAGTAAAAGTAATTAAAACCAGTAAAAAGTAGTAAAAATATAATGAGTAGTTGGAAGAAACACAGGAAGGAATATATATGTACACAGAATTAACAGCGTCTATGATGTGTGCCAATTTTGGCAATCTAGAGAAAGAAGTTAAAGAACTAGAGGCAGCGGGAATTGATTCGTTCCATATTGATATCATGGATGGACGATATGTGCCTAATTTTGCAATGTCACTTAATGATATGCGGTATATCCGCTCTGCAACGGACAAGCCATTAGATGTCCATCTTATGATTGAACATCCTAATACGCATATTAGTCTGTTCCTTAATTCACTTAAGGAAGGGGATACTGTGTATATTCATCCAGAAGCAGAATATCATCCGTCTACTACTTTACAGAAGATAATTGATGCAGGGCTTATTCCGGGCATAGCTATTAACCCTGGTACAAGTATTGAGACTGTGATGGAGATGCTGCAGATTGTAGATAAGGTTCTTGTAATGTCAGTTAATCCAGGAAATGCGGGGCAGATGTATCTTCCATATGTTGGCAAGAAGATAGAGAGACTTCTTAAGATTAGAGAAGAGATGAATTTTGAAGTGTACTGGGATGGTGCATGCGGTGCAGATAAGATATCTACATTTGCTCCTATGGGAGTGAGGGGGTTTGTTCTGGGAACTACATTACTTTTTGGGAAGGGAAGACCATATGCTGATATATTAAAGGAGATAAGACAGTTATGATAATTGATAATGTTCCAGAGCAGGTGTCAGAAGATAATGTTATAGAGCTGGCAAATGAATTTACTGAATATCTGGAGAATAGCGGAAATTTGTTTTTTCAAAATTATCAGTCATCTGGACTGACTTATGAGCATCTTATAGCTATGTTTTATGTGACGCGTGCAATGACTGGTGGTATGAGGTTATATAATTATTGTTATGATGCCGCCATTGAATGTGCAAAATGTAATATAAAACGCAGGCTGACAGCAAATGAAAAGATAAAGGTCACATTTCTCCCAATATCAGCAGCAGAATGGCCGGCGGAGTATATTTACAGAAAATTAGAGGCTGATGACAGATTTGAGCCGCAGGTGGTTCCTGTTCCGTTAATAGGAAGAACTAAGGAAGAACGAGGAAAGACATATTCACAGACTTATGATTTCTTCATGGCAGGTGGTTATAATGTAAAAAAAATATATGATTTCCAGACAGAGGAGATAATTGGATGGGAAGAAATAGGCGGTATTCCTGATGTGGTGATAAATGTTACACCATGGTATAGTGATATTGCAAAGAATTATCAGATTACCAGATTGCCTTTATATGTACTTAATGTGTATATTTCGTATGGACTTACTGTAGGTAATTCACAAGAGGGGGTATATGCAGAAAAATTCATGTATAACAAAGATTTTATGAATGTTATGTGGAAGGTATATACTGAAACAAAGAAGGATTATATAGGTTTTCAGAAATATCAGACACTAAAAGCAAAGAATGTAGTTAACAGCGGATATATTAAGATGGATTATTTTCTGGAAAAGCATGACTATTCAGAAGAAAGACTTAGAAATATATGGTCTGTTCCGGAGGGGACAGATATATACAGCTATAAGAAGATTCTTATTACACCACATTTTTCAGTGGGAGATGATAATGTACTATCTTTTTCAACATTTAATAAGAATATGTATTTTTATATATATCTGGCAAAGAAATATATAGATAGTGTCTCATTTATATTCAAGCCTCACCCTAATCTTAGAAATACTCTTGTTCTGGATGGATATATGAAATCAATTGAAGAATATGAAGCATATCTGGATGAATTCAACAGGCTACCCAATGCATCTGTATGCGAGGAAGCGGATTATCTTGCTCTTTTTGATACTTCTGATGGTATTATCAATGACTATATATCTTTTGTTGGAGAGTATATGTATGTTGATAAACCGATGCTGTTTCTTGAACGTCCTGAGCAGAGGTTTAATGAACTTGGAGAAGTTCTCATTAAGGCTCATTATAAAGTGAGCGGACAGGATTACATGGGAATTGACAACTTTGTTAATGAAGTAGTGGTTAAAGGTAATGATTATATGAGACAGGAAAGAGAGAAGATTTTCTCTGAAGAACTGGATTATTATTCAGATAATGGAATTAAGGCATCTGAATATGTGTATAGGGATATAGTTGATAATTTGCTTAAGATGTAAAGGAGCGTTATGAATATTGCATTAATACTTGCCGGTGGAACTGGTACAAGACTTGGGACAGATATTCCAAAGCAGTATATTAAAGTTAATGGCAGGATGATTATTGATTATTGTCTTGAGACAATGGAACATTCAAAGGATATTGATGAAGTGTGGATTGTTGCAGATAAAATGTGGCAGCAGCACATTAAGAAAATTAATAAATTTAAGGGATATGCATGCCCAGGTAGTAACAGGCAGTTATCCATATATAATGGGCTTATGGCAATTGAAGCTTCATTATTGGATGAGCAGAAAGATGTTAATGTTCTTATTCATGATGCAGCAAGACCGTTTCTAACAGATAAGCTTATACATGAGTGCGTTGAGGCAGTTGCCGGGCATGACGGGGTACTTCCTGTTCTGCCTATGAAGGATACGATATATTATAGTGAAGATGGGAAAGCAATTTCATCACTTATTAACAGGAATAAGGTATATGCTGGACAGGCTCCGGAATTATTTAGGTTAAAGCCTTATATTAAGGCTAATGAGGATTTGCTCCCGGATAAGATTCTTTTAGTTAATGGTTCCACGGAACCTGCAATTATGGCAGGAATGGATATTGTGATGATTCCGGGAGATGAGAATAATTACAAGATAACGACAAAGTTTGATATGGATAGATTTACAGCAGAGTTTTAAGGGATAAGGTGTAATGAGGATGGAGAATATATATGAATATATAGCCAGACTGCAGTCAGAGGGAAAATGGCAGGAAAGCTTTGATGTGATAAGAGCAGGACTGAAAGATAATTATAATGATTATGAATTGTATTTTGCTTTGGGAGAGTATTATCTTAAGGATAATATTGATAAAGCATATCTGTGCTATGAAAATGCGTTGTTTTATTGTGATAATAAAGATGACAGAGCATATATTTCAGGGGTTATGTCTGAAATAAGTTCATGTGGTATTAAAGTAAAACCTTTATCTATCGTGATTGTTTCTTATAATTCCAAAGATGTAATGAAAGCCTGTATAGAGAGTATCCGTATTAATAATATTTCTTCAAGTTATGAAATTGTCGTTGTTGATAATGCATCAACAGACGGAGTTACAGAGTGGTTAGAGAGTCAGAATGATATCACATTAATAAAGAATCAGGATAATAAGGGATTTGGTGCTGCGTGTAATCAGGGGATTAAAGCGTCAAGTCCTGATTATGATATATTTTTACTGAATAATGATACTGTTGTATCTCCTAATGCTATATTCTGGATGAGGATGGGGCTGTATGAGAATGACAGGGTTGGAGCAACAAGCTGTATGTCAAATAATGGTGGATTTCAGAATATTACAGAAGTATTTGATTCTGTATCTGAGTACATATATTATGCCACGAAAAATAATATTCCAGAATATTATCCATACGAGAACAAAGTGTGGCTGGCTGGGTTTGCGGTTATTATAAAGCGTGATGTACTTGATCAGATTGGTTTGCTGGATTTAAGATATGGTAAAGGATATTATGAAGATGATGACATTGGAATCAGAATACAGAAGGCTGGATATCAATGTATTGTATGTCATAACAGTTTTATATTTCATTGTGGGTCTTTTAGTTTTAACAATGATGTGGAAGAGAAAAACAGACTGTCCAGAAATAATAGAAAAGTTTTTAAAGAAAAATGGGGGTTTGATATTGATTATTATTCAAAATCACGGAATGAGATTATTCAATTTATAAAAGATGATGAAGACAAGCCTATTCATGTCCTTGAAATTGGATGCGGATGTGGGGCTACACTTGCAAAAATTAAATATTTATGGCCACATGCGGAAGTTAAAGGTATAGAGCTTATTGGGGCTGTGGCAGATATAGGGGCTAATAATTTCGATATAATACAGGGAAATATTGAAGAGATGGATGCGCTTCCATATCGTGATGATTATTTTGATTATGTTATATTTGCAGATGTGTTGGAGCATTTAAGAGAACCACAGAAAGCATTAGAGAAAATCAGAAGATATATGAAAAATGATGCAGCACTTATTGTCAGTGTTCCTAATTTTATGAATATAACGGTTATGCTGCCTTTGTTAAGAGGTAATCTGGAATATGCAGATGAGGGTATTCTGGATAAGACTTATCTTAAGATGTTTACTATGAAGTCGTGTATCGAAATGCTTACACAGGCGGGATATTCTGCTGAATATAGAGGAGTTGTGTCTGGTAAGGCTTTAGGAATAGATGTATCTGATGAAGAAAAAAATCAGTTTATTAATGCATTACAATGTATATCAGGCTCAGCAGATATAGAGCAGTTTGATGCTTATCAGTATATATTTAAAGCAAGAGTTATGAAGTAAAAGGAAGGTTTCGGGAGAACAATAATTATGAAAGCACAGGTATTACATGGTATAGGAGACATACGGTATGAAGAGACTGATAAGCCGCGGATAGAGAAAGGCTGGGTATTAGTAAAGGTAAAGGCAGCAGGAGTATGTGGCTCAGATATTCCAAGAATATATAAAACTGGTGCACATGTTCATCCAATTGTTACCGGGCATGAATTTTCAGGTGAAGTTATAGAAACAGCAGATGACAATTCTTCATGGAGAGGAAAGAGAGTAGGAATATTTCCACTGATTCCATGCGGAGAGTGTATAAGCTGTAAGAAAAAGCTGTATGAAATGTGCAGTAATTATAATTATCTTGGTTCAAGGTGTAACGGCGGTTTTGCTGAATATGCAGCTGTACCAGAATGGAATCTTATTGAACTTCCGGATAATGTATCTTACAAGCAGGCTGCAATGATGGAACCAATGGCTGTTGCAGTGCATGCAATGAGAAGATTTTATATAGAAAAGGATTCATCTGTGTGTGTTATAGGACTGGGAACAATAGGACTTCTGCTTACGATGTTTCTTAAAGCTGAAGGAATACAAAATGTTTATGTTGAGGGTAATAAAGACATGCAGAAGCATTTTGCACAGAAACTTGGAGTTGATGACGAACATTATAATGTAGATAATGTTGTGGCAGATTATGTATTTGAATGTGTTGGAAAGAATGAGACAATAAACAGGGCAATAGAACTTGCTGCACCAGCAGGAAATATTGTGCTAGTTGGTAATCCATATTCTGAGATGAATATACCAAAGGATACATACTGGAAGATATTAAGAAAACAGTTAAAGCTTAGTGGAACGTGGAATTCATCATATGCAGGAGAATCAGGTGATGACTGGCATTATGTGCTTAATATGCTTGCAGATGGACGGATTGATCCGGAACAGTTTATAACGCATGAATATCCGCTTGACGCAATTCAGAAAGGGATGGAAATTATGCGTGATAAATCGGAAGATTATGTGAAGGTTATGTGTATATCATAGAATGATTATCTGGAGAGGTTATTATGGTAATAGATATTCTTTCTCCTGTAGGTGGAAGATGTGGTGGTATTGAGAATGTAATAAGAGCATGGACTAAGAATCTGCCGCGTGAATTATATGATGTAAGAGTTATTCATATGTCTTCAGGAATAAAATATCTTGAAGGATATGATAGGGCATATGCATTTGACGCATGCGAAGAAGTGGATATTAATGCAAGACTTACACATTTTACAAGAAATTATGCAGGGTTTATTAATCTGTATGGAAAACCGGATATATGCGTAGCTGTTAACTGGCCAGCAATGTGTGTTGTGGCAGATGCGGTTAAGAGACTTTTAAAGCTGGATTTCAGGATTGTTTCATGGGTTCATAGCAGCATAGATGAATATGAACAATCTGGGTTTGGCAGTGTCAGGGAGATGCTTATGGCAGATGCTCATATATGTATAAGCAGAAGTAATGAGCGAAGAATTAAGGAATTATGTCCGGATGCTGTTACATATTATGTCGGAAATCCTGTTAATATGCAGGAGTTTATAGAAAAGCCTATTGATAATAATACTCTGTGTTATGTTGGAAGACTTCAGGATGTCAAGCGGGTTGATGTTATACTTGAAGCTTTATACAGAGCAAGACACAAGTGGAAGTTCAAGATTGTCGGTTCAGGGGAGTCAGAAGATGAACTTAAGGAGATTGCAGCATATCTTAAGCAGCAGGATCAGGTGCAGTTTCTTGGCTGGAAGGATTCACCATGGGAGTATTGTAAAGATGCTTCTGCACTGGTATGTGCTTCGGAATATGAAGGGTTTATGTTGACAGGTGCCGAAGCCTTGTCGATGGGAATGACAGTTATATCTACTCCTGTTGACGGGGTTATTGACTATGTACGGCATGGTGAGAATGGATATTTCTTTAAAAATGAGGATGCAATAGGTCTTGCACATTTGTTGGATGAGATATATGAAGGAAAAGTTAAACTGTGTGATAGAATTGATTGCAGAAAATCAGTTGAAATGTACAATATAGATAATTATTTTGACAATATCAAAAGAATATTGGAGGATATGAGATGACATTTTATAATGTATGTCCTGCAGAGATTGAAAGCGGCGGACCGGAGCTTGCACATCAGATGTGCCACAGGCTTAATGATGCAGGCTTGGAAGCATATATGTATTACATAAAATCTAATGATATTAATCCTCAGGATGTGAATGCAAGCGACAAATATATTAAATATAATACATTTCATGCAAAGCAGTTATCTGAGATAGAACAGGACACCAGTGTTGTTGTGTTTAATGAAGGAGCAACGGGACTTATTCCCTTGATAAAACATTGCCATAAAGTACTCTGGTGGATGAGTGTTGATAATTATCTTATTAATACAGATGGCAGGGATATTGATGTTATAAGAAAAGAAGTTGTACTACATCTGGTACAGTCAAAGTATGCATATGAGTATGTGAGAGATGTTGTAGGTGCTGATGAGAAGAATATAATGTATGTATCAGATTATATCGGTGATATATATATGACAGAAGTACCCGAGATTCTAAGGCAGAATATTGTTCTGTATAATCCCAAGAAAGGACTGGACAGAATTAAGCCAGTTATGGAGAGAACTTCGTCATGGCTCAAATGGATTCCACTTATAGGACTTACAGAGGAAGACATGACTGCCTATATGCATATTGCCAGAATATATATCGATTTTGGAGGACATCCAGGGAAGGACAGGATTCCAAGAGAAGCTGCAGTATGCGGTTGTTGTGTAATAACTAACCGCAGGGGAAGTGCCGGATATTACGAAGATGTACCGATTCCGGACAGATATAAATTTGAGAATGAAACAGATTATGAAGGTATAGAGAATTGCATGCATTATATATGTGATAACTTTTATGAAGCAAGGAAGGATTTCGAATATTATATAGATCAGATAAAACAGGAAAAATCAAAGTTTAATGATGATGTGGTAAAATTTTCAAATTTTTTTATGAACAGGGGTTAAGTATTTCATGATGGCTCCGATAAATAATACATAAGTGATAAACATTATTTAGTAATCACTATTTAATCTGTACAGTAAAGATTAGATATTATATAGGAGATTTATTATCAAGGAGGAATTACATTATGGTAGTACAGCACAATCTTTCAGCTATGAACACAAACAGACAGATGGGAACAGTAACAAGTGCCCTTTCTAAGTCTACAGAGAAGTTATCTTCAGGTTATAGAATTAACAGAGCAGCAGATGATGCAGCAGGTCTTTCAATTTCAGAGAAGATGAGAAGCCAGATAAGAGGTCTTAATAAGGCTTCATCTAATGCAGAAGACGGTATCTCTCTTATTCAGGTTGCAGAAGGTGCACTTAATGAATCTCATTCAATCTTACAGAGAATGAATGAACTTGCAACGCAGGCAGCTAATGATACTAACACATCATCAGATAGAAGTGCTATACAGCAGGAGCTTACACAGCTTACTTCAGAGCTTGACAGAATCTACTCTACTACACAGTTTAATACAATGAATCTTCTTGATGGTGATTTCACAGGAAAGAGTCTTCAGGTTGGTGCTCTTTCAGGACAGGTTATCAGCGTAAGCATTAAGAGTATGAAGGCATCAGCTCTTGGCATTGGGTATAATGCAATTAAGGTTAGCTCTAATGCAGTTGCTGGGCAGTCTATGTCACTTATTCAGAAGGCTATTAATAGGGTTTCAGAGGAGCGTTCTAAGTTAGGTGCTATCCAGAACAGACTTGAGCATACTATTAATAACCTGGATACAACATCTGAGAATACATCAGCAGCTGAGTCTCGTATCCGTGATACAGATATGGCTACAGAGATGGTTGAGTACAGCAAGAACAACATTCTCGCACAGGCTGGACAGTCAATGCTTTCTCAGGCTAATCAGCAGACACAGGGTGTTCTTTCACTCTTACAGTAATATAGAATATAGTACTTTAGGAGCTGGAGCTTAACGATAATAATCGTAGCTTCGGCTCCTTTTTTGATAAGGAGAATGTAATGATATTATTCTATCAGTGGAATGCATTTATGCAGAAGGGGATGGAAAATGCATTAAAGAAGCTTAGAATTGAATATGAAGTGTATTATGATATAGCTGATAACTGGGATAAGGATGATGCATTTGAAAGAAGATTTATTGACAGGCTTGAGAAAGGAAATTATTCGGGTGTTTTATCGGTTAATTATATGCCGATTATATCTGACATATGTGAGAAGATGAGAATCAGGTATATTTCGTGGGTATATGATTCGCCTCTGCATATAAGGCATCTGGATACTATGAAGAATTCATGCAATAAGATATATTTTTTTGACAGGATGCAGGCGGAAGAATTCAGAATTCAGGGTGTAGATGGGGCAGAGTATTTACCTTTGGCAGCTGACCCGGAAGTGTTTGGTGGAGTACGCTCATATTATGATGAGTATGTATGTGATGTATCACTGCTTGGACAATTATATAAGTCGGAATATTCTGATTTATGTGGTGGATTAAGTATGTATAACAGGGGATACCTTGAAGGAATAATAGCAGCACAGAGTCAGATATCCGGTGGGTTTATAATAGATGAGATGCTGGATGAGAAACTGGTTAATAATATCAATCTTGATTTTAGTAAGGCAGGAGATGGTGTATTCAATGCATCTAGAAGAGAACTTTCATATACTCTTGCTAAGGAAGTTACAGGAAGACAGAGATTTACAGCATTGGCATTGCTTCAGGACAGATGCAATGTTAATGTATATTCTAAAGATGTTGATAAAAGACTGGAAAAAGTTAATTTCTGTGGATATGCAGATTATTATACACAGATGCCGGATATATTCAGGAAGAGCCGTATTAATCTTAATGTATCCCTGTGTACTATTCAGACAGGAATTCCGTTAAGAATTCTTGATGTTATGGCATGTGGAGGCTTTGTATTAACTAATGCACAACCAGAATTATTTGAATACTTTGATGTGGGTAACGATCTTGTTGTTTATGAAGATATGAAAGATATGGTTATGAAAGTTATGTATTATCTGAAACATGATGAGAAACGTATTAGAATAGCAGAGAATGGTCACAGAAAGGTTCGCGAAAAGTTTTCTTTTGATGACAGGTTAAAGACGTTGTTAGAAATATAGGAGAAGTTTATGAGTGGGGAAAAGATATCAGTAATTATACCCTGTTATAATGTTAAGGATATGGTATCAGAGTGTCTTGATAGTATTGTAGCTCAGACAATAGGGCTTGAACATCTGGAGATTATTCTGATTGATGATGCATCTGCAGATGAGACTGTAAGTGTTTTGAAAAAATATGAAGAAAAATATCCGGACAATATTATGCTTGTTTTATGTGAAAAGAATGGCAGGCAGGGAACAGCAAGAAATATTGGCTTATCATATGCAACGGGAGATTTTATAAGTTTTGTTGATTCTGATGACTGGATTCATCCTGATATGTATAAAGTACTTGTTGATATTATGAATAAGAATGAATGTGATGTGGTACAGTTCAGATATATGGAAACAAAAGACAAGCCGGAAGAAATGTCTCGTGCAATAGATAATATTGATTACAGGATAGTAGATTATTCATGCAATAGAAAAGAAAAATTGTTAAATTCACAGATACTTAATGAATCATGTACAACTAAATTATACCGTAAATCATTAATTGATTGTGCTAATGTAAGATATGCAGAAGGAGTTGCATATGAAGAACCCATGTTTACATATCCAATGAAATTCTATGTGAACAAGGCAGCGGTTACAGAAACAAAGTTTTATTATTACAGATATAATGAAAAAGGTACAATGTTATCATATATGAATAATCCTTCTACAATGGTTCAGCATCTTCAGGTTCAGCTTAATGTTTATTTAACAATGCTCCAATCGGATTTCTTTAACGAATATAAAGATGAGATTGACTTGTATTTTATACATTCTTTTTATGCGGAGACGTTTTACTTTATGGCAGGCAGAGGGATGCCTATGTTAGCTGTTATGTTGCGCTATATGGCAAAAACGGTAAAAGAATATGTACCAGATTACAGAAATAATCCGTATATTGGCTTACCAGGGGTCAAAGAGGAGATGAAAAGCCTTGAATTGATTGATAAACTGAATCTGACTGATAAAGAATTAGAATATTGTGCAAGTGAGTATATGAAGGGATTGTCGTTAGCATAGACTAGGTAATTAATATATGAAAATATTATATTATACATGGAATGAGATAATAAAAACAGATGTAATCCAGACATTTATAAAAATGGGATATGAAGTCAGTTTCTTTGAATATGAGTTAAAAAGTTATATAAAAGATGTTGAGTTTCTTGAAAGATTAGAATCTGAATTAAATAGGGCAAATCAGTTTGAAAAAGGATATGATTTTATTTTTTCGTGTAATTTTATACCTCTGATTTCTAAGATTGCGTTGAGAAATAAGACGCCATATGTCTGTTGGATATATGACAGCCCATGTATGACTATGTATTCGGAGATGGTATTCAATCCTTATAATTATATGTTTCATTTCGATTTATCAGAAGTTGAACGGGTAAAAAAGCTTGGGGTTTCACATATATATCATCTTCCATTGGCAGTGAATATTGAGAGAGTGAACAATGTTATTAAACAAGCAACAACTGTAAGCTGGAAATATGTAAACAATGGTGTTGCGTTTATGGGAAATCTGTATAATGATGAAGTGGATTTTATTGAAAGTATAGCAGGATTACCAGATTATGAAAAGGGATATATGAAAAGTCTGGAATTAGCACAACTTACAATGCCAGGAACAGATTTGATAGAAGAACTTTTTGATGATTATTATAATCAAAGACTGAATAGATATGTAAGTTTTTCGAAAGAAAAAGAATTTTTTATTAAGGACACGGAACTGGCATTAAATATGATTAAAAAGAATATTTCATCTATGGAAAGAATCAAAATGTTAGAAATACTATCTTCAAAATGCGATGTGACATTATATTCTGATTCTAAGAAGCAATGTCTGCCTGCGGTAAGAAAAAGAGGATATATTGATTATATGAAAGAGATGCCGGTGATGTTTGCTAATAGCAAAGTTAATCTTAACATAACATTAAGAAATATTAAGACAGGCATTCCATTAAGAGCTTTAGATATAATGGGGGCAGGAGGATTTCTTCTTACTAATTATTGTTATGAGTTAAGTGAATATATGAATGATGGAGATGACTATGTAACATTCATTGACTCAGAGGAATGTTGTGACAAAGCAGAGTTCTATATTAAGCATGATGAGAAGAGAAAGAGAATAGCAAGAAACGGACAGGATAAGATTATAAAAATGTTTACATATGATAATCAGATTTCTAAAATGATGGAAATATTAAGAAAGGAAATTTCCTGATGAATATACTTATTTTTGAATATAATAATTTTGGAACAGAAGATGTTAAAGAATGTCTTGAAAAAAAGGGGTACAAATATACTGTTGTAGAGACAGATGAGTATAGAAACAGGGTGAGTCCGGAATTTGACAGGTTGTTTGAAGAGAAGTTTAGCGAGGGAATAAATGGAGAGAAATATGATTGCGTATTCACATTTAATTATAGCCCTGTTATATCTAATAATTGCAAGGCAAGAAATGTTCCATATATAGCATTAGTTTATGACAGCCCTCAGGTTTTGTTGTATTCGTATACGATAATTAATACATGTAATTATGTGTTTATATTTGATAAAACTCAATATATGGAATTAAAAAAAGAGGGTATAAATACTGTGTATTATGTTCCATTAGCGGTTAATACAGACAGAATGAAGAGAATGTCTGCTGCTCAGGAGCAGAATAGAAGCAGATTCACAGAGGTATATGGTGGGGATATAGCATTTGTTGGAGCAATGTATAATGAAAAGCATAATCTGTATGATAAATTAGATGGTATATCTGATTTTACACGAGGATATCTGGATTCTGTTATGAATGCACAGAGAAAAGTGTATGGGCATTTCTTTCTTGAAGAGGTGCTTAATGGAGAGATTCTTAAAGATATGCTTAATAGTCTGCCACTGGAGCCAAATAACGATGGAGTTGAAACAATACAATATCTGTATGCTGATTATTTTCTTGCAAGAAAGATGGCTAATGATGACAGGACAGAGATTATGTCAAGGCTTGGACGGGATTTTGGAAAAGAATACATGGTTAATCTGTTTACATTTAATGAAACACCAATGCTGCTGAATGTGAATAACAGGGGACCTGTTGATTATTATAATGATATGCCATATATATTTAATAATACAAGAATTAATCTTAATATTACATTGAGAAGTATTAAATCAGGAATTCCACTCAGAGGAATGGATGTAATGGGAGCAGGTGGCTTTCTTATGTCTAATTATCAGGCTGATTATTATGACTGGTTTGTTCCAGGAGAGGATATGGTTATGTATGAATCTGTAGATGATCTTAGCGATAAATGCAGATATTATCTCTCACATGACAATGAGAGAAAACAGATAGCAGCGAATGGATATGGAAAGATATCAGAGTTTCATACTTATGATGTAAGATTTAAAGAAATGTTTGATGTTGTGTTCAATTAGCATTAAAGCGTTTTCTACCCATTAATGGGCAGGAAACGCTTTATCTATTATCTGCAGGACACGGATATCATATGTGTGATATTTTTTAATTGTTTCGTAACCATGCCTTGCTATTTCTTTTCTTTCGTCATCATGTTCAAGGTAGTATGAACATAATTCTTTCAAATGTGTTTCGCTTTCATAAGCTACAAGGTCTTTGCCAATTTCAAAGAATTCCGGAAGTTCAGCCTGATAATTGGTTATAAGGAAACCGCCACAGCCAAGAACATCAAATATTCTAAGAGATAATCCTGAGCGGATTGATTTTGCAGTGATATTGATATTGATTTTGCTGTTATTAAATATAAGCGGCATCTCTGTCAGGGATTTTGCAAAACCCCTATTATGTATATCAGGCATGCCTGAAGTATCGCTTCCGGTGTATATATCGACGTTGAAATTATCAGACAGCATGCGCAACATTCTCAAACGTTCCTGTTCGGCAACTTTTACACTTAAATAGTATTGTGCAACAAGTGCTTTGATGTTTTTTCGTGAGCTGGCAGGAAATTCATAATGGTCAGGTATGCTTTCAAGAAGTTTTTCTGCCATATCTTCTGTTAGCATGCTTTCTATAAAATTAAAACCATACACACCAATCTGTGCATTAATAATTCCGTCAACAAAACCTCTTTCATAATCGGAAAGTACAGCGTTATTAAATGGACATTTTTCCTGATAGGTTGAGCCGATGAATGATATGTCGCTGGCATATTTTTTCTTATCAGAATAAGAAGCGAGACTGATTATTTCGTCGGTTCTTGAAGTGTTAGCTGCGAGCGGCATATGAAAAATGTGTCCTTTGTTGTACTGTTCGAATTCTTCATAAAGCATTTTGTCAAAAAGAAATATCCTGTTTACAGGATTGGAAATAGCATTTGAATATAATTCAAGAACAGGACTGTCAACGATAAGGCTTATATATGTTATGTTAAGAAGCTGGCATATATCTGAAAGCCATGGAAAAAAGTTGATTGTGAATGCAAATGCGAATCCTCCTTTAGTAAGCACAGAAGAGGCAAGTGCCGCACTTTCGGATGGTATGATTGATTTATTATATATCTCAGCACTTTCTTCAACAATCTCTAATCCGATGCGTTTAAAGGCATCTATTATATCAGGCTCACAGAGACTGCCATATCTGTATATGTATATTTTCATAAGTATCCCCTTTTACAAAATATTTATGTAAACTATTATATATTAACTAGGTTGGCAATTGCTATGGCAAATGTTATAATTTTAATTAGTTTATAATGTGTTCAGATAATATGGGGGAATTGGAGTGAAAAAACTAAGTATTGTTGTACCATGTTATAATGTTGAAAAATATATTGACAGATGCGTGAATTCTTTGGTTAATCAGACGCTTTCACATTCAGAGTACGAAATTATCCTTGTTGATGACGCATCTGCTGATGATACTTGGAAGCATATTACTGATTGGGAACAGAGATTCCCTGAACTTATAATGGCTATTCATTGTGATGAGAATGGAAAGATGGGTAAGGCGAGAAATATTGGAGTTTCTTATGCTTCGGGAGAGTATATAGGTTATACTGACAGTGATGACTGGGTTGAACCTGATATGTATAAAACATTGCTTGATGAGGCGTATGCAGGTAATCAGGATATTGTTGTATGCCGATCAATGCGTGATGCAGGTAATGGCATAATTGATAATCCTGGAACTGGTTCAGTGAAGAAAATATATATAGATATGGATAGTAAGAGAAGAGAACTGCTTGTAACCAATGAAATGAGTTATGTTGTATGGGATAAGATAATTAAGCGGGATTTGTTATTAAACAATAATATTGTTTTTCCCGAGGGGATTGCTTATGAGGATATATATTATGGAACGCTGCTTCATGTATATGCCAGACGAATTGCCTTTGTAGACAGAATTTTTTATCATTATTATGTCAATCCTAAGTCAACTGTACTATCTAAGAATGCTGAATATCATAAGGATATTATGATTTCTAATATGCTTTTGTATAAACAACTTAAGGAAAGGGGAGTGTGGGATTGTTTTCATGATGAACTTGAACTGGATTTGTTGTTTACATGGTATCTAGGGACTATGAAGGTGATTTGTTTAAGGTATGAAAAACCTCCATATGATATGTATATTCAGTTAAAGAATGATGTACTTGAGGCAATGCCAGGATGTGTTAATAATCCATATATTAAGACAAGCATGAAAGAGTTTTATCAGCTATTAGTTGAACTTCTGGATTGTGATGTTACACCTGATATATTATATCAGGTGGCAGACAATTTTAGAAAAGTGTAATATGTATATGGCAATGTTGTTATTTTTTAAAGAACGGAGAAAATCATGACAGATAAGAATACATTTTATAATATGTTAAAGAGTAATGCCGAGAGCCAGCCAGACGCTGTGGCTGTCGTTTATGATACGATGAAGGTTACTTATGCGAAGCTTTTTGATGATGTAACTAAGAAGGCATTACATTTTCAGAAATTTGAAGGAAAGAGGATTGCAATATTCGGGCCGGCTTCATATAGATGGATCGTTAATATGTTCGGAACGATTGTTGCGGGAAAGGAGCTTGCACTTGTTGATTTCTTCCTTCCTCATGATTCGAGGGTTGACCTTCTTAAGAAGACGGAAGTTAATTATACACTGACATCTACTAACCAGTATATTCTCTCTGATGAGAATTCTATTATCATATCAAGTGCTGAGAAGGATAATGTTGACGGACTTATATATGATGAGAATACGCAGGAGGGCGATATTATCATGTTTACGGCTACAGCTAATGAATGTGATAAGCCGGTTGTTCTGTCTGTTGATAATATTCTTAATGCTGTTATGGCTATAAACAGCAGGGTTGAATGTACAAGTGATGATATTGTGCTTGCACAGATTTCGCTTCATAATGAATTTGGATTTATATACAGCCTCATATGGCCTCTGTATAATGGTGCTATGGTGTGTATAGGCAGAGGCTTAAGACATGTTGATGCAGATACTTATTATTATAATCCAACTATTCTTATAGGTACTCCTTCTATGATTGACTATCAGCGAGCTATAAGTGGGTTTAATAAAGAACTCAATACTATTATCATAGGTGGTGCAAGCTGCCCGTTCAGACTTTTTGAGAATCTCTGTGACAGTGATTTGAAGGTTTATAATATATATGGAATGACAGAGACTTCGGGTTGTGTAGGGGTTAATGAGCTTTACGATGGTTCGTATACTCTTTTTGATAATAATGCAGTATCTATTGCTGATGATGGAGAGATTATTGTAAGTGGACCATGTGTCATGAAAGGCTATTATAATGACGTGGAGTCTACTGAAAATGTATTAAAAGACGGTGTGTATCATACAGGTGATTACGGAAGGATTAACAATGCCGGCAGACTTGTTCTGTTGCAGCGTAATCCGGATATTATTCTGCTGCCTACAGGTGAGAAGATAAGCCGTGTAAGAACTAATGAACAGATTACAGCTATTAATGGAGTTGCAGAAGGTTTTATAATATTTTACAATAACAGGCTTACGGCGGTTATTGTGCCTATTGATAAGAGTGCAACTGAGGATATATTCAAGAGACGTATTGACAAGTATAACGAGAAAAAAGGTTACCGCTGGGAAATTCAGAAGATTGTGTTAAGAAAAGAACCTTTGCCAAGAAAGTCTGATGGCACGGTTGATGAGGAAGCTGTATGTGAGTTTATTGGTGATTAATATTAACTTTCCACCAATCCAGCCGATATATATTCTATAAGTTCATAAAGAAAGGTGATTAGAATCATGGATGATTACAGACAGCAGCAGATAGATGTACTTAAGGAAGCTGTTCCTTACAGCGAGAAGCTTATTGGAGCAATAGAGAAAGTCTCAGAAGAACTTGCAGGAGTTCCTTTTCCAGAGACTCATGATGCGGTGAATGTTATTATTGAAGGGCTTAACTGGCTTTTTGAAGTATATAATGGAACTAAGGATATTATTGAGGCTGGGGCAGTTGACGAGGCAGAAGCTAATTCTGGTGTTAAGGAGCTTTCAGAGGCTGTAAAGGCTGATGATGATGTGGCTGTTTCTAAAGCACTTGTAAGGCTTAGTACATTTGTTAAGCAGTTACATGATGCAGGAAGCAGACTGATTAATGAATAATAAGAAACATAAAGGCATCCGCCGGTTTATGTATTACATGAACCAGACGGATGCCTTATTTTATATTATGGTAGTTAGATATAGCCATTGAACATCATGCCTGAGTAGGCAGAAAGATTATAAGGGTCATTCACAGGCTTATGTGGATTCTTATAAGCGACAATCTTATTGTTTACATAGTTCATAGGGTTGATGGAGATATCATCAGCCTTTCTTTGGATTGATTTCTTGAATGAATCCAAAGCGTTAAATACATCGGAAAGTGTGCCGTCAGAAGCAGCTTTCTGAATAACCACCTTATTAACTTCAAGCGAACCCTCATCACTTACTGTAAGTCCATTGCGTTCAAGCTGTGGCTGGTAAGCCTTCATTATTCTTGAAAATTCTTTCTTTAACTTGGCATTGCCCTCAAACTTATCGTTCTCTTTATCTGCGGCGATGGAAACAAGTCTGTTGTAGCCAGAAACAAGTTCTGTAATGCTTTCTGTGATTGAATCAGCATCATCTTTAAGACTGATGGTTGCCGGCTTGTCAGTTGTATTATGAAATGATATTGCAAATGTTTTGTTAATTGTTATGTCATTCGAAGCAGATGAGCGTTCTTCTCCATTGACAGAAAAGATTGCATTGCCAGGATACTGTGTTACACGGTCAAGACCATATGTTTCAATGAAGTTAGTGTTCTTCTCCATAGTAGGCTCATCAAAACCTTCCACGAAATCAGGATTGTCTGTCTGAATATCGTTATTAGGCCTGATGTTAAATATTGTAGGCTTGATTACACTTACACCTGTCATGTCTGATTCAATGTTCAGCGCAGTATTGCCGAGGCTGTCTTCACTTACAGAAGCATTAAGTCCGATATTGGAACGGTTAATAAGTCTGGCAAGCTTGTTCTGTATGTCAGAATTGCTTTCTTCCTCATCTACATTAAACTGGAATTCATAGGTCAGATTATTGATGTTCAAATCAAATGAATAATCTCCTGGCTTAACTGTGCGGCTGTTAGGCTGCAGGTAATGTCCGGTATTAATCTGGCTTGTTGCAAGCTGGCGGACTTCTATATCAAGGCTTGTATCATCGGCAGATGAGCTGTCGCCTATAAATGTGGCTGTTACCGCATCAGGATTGTCTGACACTGCTGATTTCTTAAATACCATGCCGTGACCGTCGCTTCCTGAAAGCTCGTTGGCAATGTTACTTAATTCTCTGGCGTTCTCTTTAAGGTCGATTGCATATTTCTGTGCGGCCTCTGACATATCTGTCTTATATGTAGGAGTCTGACTGTTAGATTTCAGAACTCTGCCATATGTATTCTTTAATTGTGCTTTAGTGTGTGTATCGTACTTTGAGTTAGTCTTATGTCCATACTGGGCAAGATAATAGCTGTACACGCTGCTGATCATAACAGTCACCTCCTTGTCTGTAATAATCGGTAGAAAATGTAAGGAAATCCATTTCCTTATATATATCGTATGTTTTTGTACAAATATTATAATATGAAGTTCATTTTTTGTCACTATATTTTCTTTAAAAAAGTTGTTGACGAGTTGGAATGTACTGTGCTATATTAGAACGGCTATGGAAGCGGTCTTTTTTGCGTGCCTGAATTTCAACAACCCAACATTGATTAGGCGGGCAAAGAAACCAATTGGTGTTTTAACACCTACAAAAATAATAATTGGAGGTGGAAGTTGTGCGAGTAAAGATAACATTGGCATGTACTGAGTGTAAACAGCGCAATTACAACATGACTAAGGAAAAGAAAGCTCATCCAGACAGAATGGAAACAAAGAAGTATTGTAAGTTCTGTAAATCACACACATTACACAAGGAAACAAAGTAATTAGTACAGTGAGGAGTATTTCATGGGTGATACTGTAAAAGCTAAGAAGCAGAAAAAGAACTGGTTCAAAGGTTTAAAAGCTGAATTTTCAAAAATTATTTGGCCAGACCGTCAGTCGCTTACTAAGGAAACTGTAGCTGTATTGGCTGTGTCCGTATTATTAGGTGTAATCATTGCAGTTGTGGATTTAATTGTCCGCTTTGGAATTGAGTTCATTGTAAAATAAGGAATAGGTGATTGTATGGATGACGCAAAATGGTATGTAGTTCACACTTACTCAGGTTATGAGAACAAGGTGAAGGCTAACATTGAGAAGACAGTTGAAAACAGAAATCTTCACGATCAGATTCTTGAAGTTATCGTTCCACTTGAAACAGTAGTGGAGATCAAGGATGGCTCTAAGAAAGCTGCTCAGAAGAAAATGTTTCCTGGATACGTTCTTGTGAAGATGGTAATGAACGACGATAGTTGGTATGTTGTCAGAAACACAAGAGGTGTTACAGGGTTTGTTGGTCCTGGATCAAAGCCAGTACCACTTACACCAACAGAAATTAAGAATCTCGGCATAAGCCTTGAGGAAGAACAGGAAGTTAAGCCTGTTATCCAGTTCGCTGGCAAGGTCGGCGATAAGGTTATGATCCTCTCTGGTGCATGGGAAGATACAGTTGGTGAGATTACCAATATTAATGAGGGCAAGCAGTGCCTTACAATTAATGTTGAGATGTTCGGTCGTGAAACACCGGTCGAGATTGATTTCACAGATGTGAAGTTATTGTAAGAAGCAGTCCCGATCCTGGGACGTGGGAGACCAGAATGAATTTACTGTGTAAATTCATTCACAAGAATTGCACGATGGTCAATTCTTGAAGGATGGATAGCAGGGTAATATTATGATGGTCGCCAATTACCACATTTATTTTTAGGAGGTGCCAAAATGGCAAAGAAAGTAACAGGATATATTAAATTACAGATTCCTGCCGGCAAGGCTACACCAGCTCCACCAGTTGGTCCAGCACTTGGTCAGCACGGTGTTAACATCGTAGAATTCACAAAGCAGTTCAATGCTAAGACAGCAGATCAGGGAGATCTTATCATACCTGTAGTTATTACAGTTTATGCTGATAGAAGCTTCAGCTTTATTACAAAGACTCCACCTGCAGCAGTACTTCTTAAGAAGGCTTGCAACATTAAGTCAGGATCAGGCGTACCTAACAAGACTAAGGTTGCTACTATTAAGAGAGCAGAAGTTCAGAAGATCGCTGAGCTTAAGATGCCAGATCTTAACGCTGCATCTATCGAAGCAGCTACTTCTATGATCGAAGGAACAGCTAAGAGTATGGGTATCGTTGTAGAAGACTAATCTACATTTGATTCATGATTATTGTGGGAGGAAAGATAGAATCCTTCCGATATTACCACTAGGAGGTTTATAATGAAAAGAGGAAAGAAATACGTTGAGGCAGCCAAGAATATTGACCGCCAGACATTATATGAAGCAGCAGACGCTATCTCATTAGTAAAGAAGAACGCTACTGCTAAATTCGACGAGACAATCGAAGCACATATCAGAACAGGTTGTGATGGACGTCACGCTGAGCAGCAGATCAGAGGAGCTGTTGTTCTTCCACACGGAACAGGTAAGACTGTACGTGTATTAGTATTTGCTAAGGGTGCTAAGGCTGATGAGGCTCTTGCAGCTGGAGCAGATTTCGTTGGTGGCGAGGAGCTTATTCCTAAGATCCAGAACGATAACTGGTTCGAGTTCGACGTTGTTGTTGCAACTCCAGATATGATGGGTGTTGTTGGTCGTCTTGGTCGTGTACTTGGTCCTAAGGGATTAATGCCAAACCCTAAGGCTGGTACAGTTACTATGGATGTAACAAAAGCTGTTAATGATATCAAGGCTGGTAAGATCGAGTACAGACTTGACAAGACTAATATCATTCACGTGCCAATTGGTAAGGCTTCATTCACAGAGGAGCAGTTATCAGACAACTTCCAGGCTATTATGGATGCAATCGTTAAGGCTAAGCCATCTTCACTTAAGGGAGCTTATCTTAGAAGTGTAGTTCTCACTTCTACTATGGGACCTGGTGTTAAGTTAAGCACAGCCAAGTATGTGGGTTAATCAGATTTTTGATTAAAAACGGTTGACATTAATATATTTTGATAGTATACTATCAGCTTGTGAGCAGCATTTTGCTGTTAACATAATATTTTGCCGTAGACAGCAGGTCCGGATTCAGTATTACTGATGATGGTTAAAGGTAACACGCCTACCGAGGATTTAAGGATTTGATTAATTATTCCCTCTCTGTCGCTGGCAGAGAGGGTTTTGTTTGTAGGGAAACTATAGACGAATAATCTTCACTTAGGCAAAATCGCTTCTATATGAAGCAAGAATCTAACAGGAGGTAATTATTCATGGCTATTTTAAAGAATGTAGGCCTTAAGACATCTACTATCGATGAGATTAAAGATAACTTTGACGGCGCTCAGGGCGTTGTTGTAGTTAACTACAGCGGTCTTACAGTAGAACAGGATACACAGCTTCGTAAGCAGTTAAGAGAAGCTGGTGTGGTTTATAAGGTTTATAAGAACACTTTAGTAAAGAGAGTTGTTGCTGGAACAGAGTTCGAGCCAATTACTGATGCTCTTGAAGGAACTAATGCTATTGCATTCTGCAAGACAGATGCTACAGCACCTGCAAGAATATTAGCTAACTTTGCTAAGACAGCTAATGCTCTTGAGTTAAAGTGTGGCGTTGTTGAAGGAACATTCTACGATGCAGCAGGTATCGCTACAATCGCTACTATCCCTTCAAGAGAGGAACTTCTTTCAAAGTTACTTGGAAGTATCCAGTCACCTATTACAAACTTTGCTCGTGTTATTAAGCAGATTGCTGAGAAGAACGAGGAAGTTGCTTAATCAGTTTAACACTGAATTAACTATGAAAGCAGCATAGATACTCTTTCAATTTTAGAATAATATTAAAAAGGAGATTATAATAATGACAACACAGGAAATCATTGAAGTTATTAAAGGTTTATCAGTATTAGAGCTTAACGATTTAGTTAAGGCTTGTGAAGAAGAATTCGGCGTATCTGCAGCAGCAGGCGTTGTAGTTGCAGCAGCAGGTGCTGGCGCAGCAGCAGCTGAGGAGAAGACAGAATTTGATGTAGAGCTTACAGAAGCTGGAGATCAGAAGGTTAAGGTTATCAAGGTTGTTCGTGAAATCACAGGTCTTGGATTAAAGGAAGCTAAGGACGTTGTTGATGGCGCACCTAAGGTTGTTAAGGAGCAGGCTTCTAAGGAAGAGGCTGAGGAAATCAAGAAGAAGCTTGAAGAAGTTGGAGCTAAGGTTACTCTTAAGTAATTCACTTGATTGTTCTAATGAATATAATAAGAAAGACAGCGGGCCTTCACGGCTCCTGTCTTTTCTTTTTTCTATAAATCACATCTTTATTTTATTATGCCAGCTATGGCAGAAACACTATTATCTTTATACAATTCTGAATATTCATGGAAATTTTTAAAAATCCCTTGACATATATATATCTTTGATGTACTATGGACAATGCACTATTGTGGTAAATTGTGCTTATTCTTTGCACATTTACTGATAATGTAATATATTAATGTGAAGAAAACTAAGGGGTGAAACGTCAATGGAGAAAAACAGATTACGCCCAATAACGTCGGGCAAGGCAATGCGTATGAGTTTCTCAAGACAGAAAGAAGTTCTTGAGATGCCTAACCTTATTGAGGTGCAGAAGGATTCTTACCAGTGGTTTTTGAATGAAGGCTTGAAAGAGGTCTTTGATGACATATCTCCAATTGCAGACTATAATGGAAGATTAAGTCTGGAATTCGTAGATTTTGCGTTATGTGAAGACGAAGTTAAGTATTCAATTGAAGAGTGTAAAGAAAGAGATGCTACATATGCAGCGCCTCTTAAGGTTACAGTAAGACTTCATAACAAAGAGACAGAAAGCATCAGCGAGCATGAGATTTTCATGGGAGACCTGCCATTAATGACTAAGACAGGTACATTTGTAATTAATGGTGCTGAACGAGTTATTGTCAGCCAGTTGGTACGTTCACCTGGTATTTATTATGATATACAGAAAGATAAGTATGGTAAGATTTTCTTGTACAGCTGTCAGGTAATTCCTAACAGAGGTGCATGGTTAGAGTATGAAACAGATGCTAATGATATATTCTATGTTAAGGTTGACCGTAATAAGAAGGTTCCTATTACTGTTCTTATCAGAGCATTAGGATTTGGTACTAATGCGGAGATTCTTGATATTTTTGGCGAGGAACCTAAGCTTCTTGCTACTATGGAGAAGGATACTTCTACTAACTATCAGGAAGGTATTCTTGAACTTTATAAGAAGTTAAGACCAGGAGAACCATTATCTGTAGAGAGTGCTGAAGCACTTATTTCAGGTATGTTCTTTGACCCAAGAAGATATGATCTTGCACACGTAGGAAGATATAAGTTTAATAAGAAGCTTTCTTTCAAGAGCAGAATTACAGGACAGGTTCTTGCTGAGGATGTTGTTGATGAGAACGGAACTGTTATTGCAACAGCAGGTGAGAAGCTTACAAGAGAATCAGCACAGGCTATTCAGGATGCAGCTGTTCCTTCAGTATTCATTACTGTAGAAGTTAAGGCTGCTGATGGTACAGTATCTGACAGAGTTGTTAAGATTCTTTCTAACCGTGCGGTTGATATTACTAAATGGGTTGATATCAGCGAAGAAGAAGCTAAGGAGCTTGGTGTAACAGAGTATGTATACTATCCTGTTCTTGCACAGATTCTTGCTGAGAATGAGTCTTTAGAGGATATTAAGGAAGCTATTACTAAGAATATTGCTGATCTTATTCCTAAGCATATTACAGTGGAAGATATTCTTGCTTCTATTAATTATAATATGCACCTTGAATATGGTGTTGGTACTAAGGATGATATCGATCACCTTGGAAACAGACGTATCAGAGCTGTAGGAGAGCTTCTTCAGAACCAGTTCAGAATTGGTATCTCAAGAATGGAAAGAGTGGTCCGTGAGAGAATGTCTACACAGGATCTTAGCGGAATATCTCCACAGTCACTTATTAATATTAAGCCTGTAACAGCTGCTATTAAGGAATTCTTCGGAAGTTCGCAGTTGTCACAGTTCATGGATCAGAATAACCCTCTTAGTGAGATTACTCATAAGAGACGTCTTTCAGCCCTTGGTCCTGGTGGTCTTTCAAGAGATCGTGCAGGTTTCGAGGTTCGAGATGTACACTATACTCATTATGGTAGAATGTGTCCTATCGAGACTCCTGAAGGACCTAACATTGGTCTTATTAACTCTCTTGCATCTTATGCAAGAATTAATGAATATGGATTCGTTGAAGCTCCTTATCGTATTGTAGATAAGTCTGATCCTAAGAATCCAAGAGTTACTGATGAAGTGCGTTACTTCACAGCTGATGAGGAAGATGATTTCCATGTAGCACAGGCTAATGCTGAGATTGATGAGAATGGTTATTTCGTAAGAAATACTGTATCTGGACGTTACAGAGAAGAAACTTCTCAGTTCGATAAGAGCCAGATTGATCTTATGGATGTATCTCCTAAGATGGTATTCTCAGTTGCTACATCAATGATTCCATTCCTTCAGAATGATGACTGTACACGTGCCCTCATGGGTTCTAACATGCAGCGTCAGGCCGTACCTCTTCTTATGACAGAAGCTCCTGTTATCGGAACTGGTATTGAGAATAAGACTGCTGTTGACTCAGGTGTATGTGTAGTTGCAGAGGCTGATGGTGTTGTTCTTTCTTCTGAATCTAACAAGATTGTTATCAGAGAAAAGGATGGCAAGGCGCGTGAATACAAGCTTACTAAGTTCTCAAGAAGTAACCAGAGTAACTGCTATAACCAGAGACCTATTGTTTTCAAGGGTGATGAGGTTAAGGCAGGAGATGTTATTGCTGATGGTCCATCTACATCTAATGGTGAGATTGCCCTCGGTAAGAACCCTCTTATCGGTTTCATGACTTGGGAAGGTTATAACTACGAGGATGCTGTACTTCTTAGTGAGCGTCTCGTAAGAGATGATGTGTATACATCTATTCATATTGAAGAATATGAGACAGAAGCAAGAGATACTAAGTTAGGACCTGAAGAGATTACAAGAGATCTTCCTTCAACAGGTTCAGATGCTGTAAAGGATCTTGATGAGAACGGTATTATCCGCGTTGGTGCTGAGGTAAGAGCCGGAGATATTCTTGTTGGAAAGGTTACTCCTAAGGGAGAGACAGAGCTTACTGCTGAAGAGAGACTTCTTAGAGCTATCTTTGGTGAGAAAGCAAGAGAAGTAAGAGATACTTCACTTAAGGTACCTCATGGTGCTTATGGTATCGTCGTTGCTGTTAAGACATTTACAAGAGAGAACGGAGATGAACTCTCACCAGGAGTTAACAAGTCTGTTCGTATATATATTGCACAGAAGAGAAAGATTGGCGTTGGTGATAAGATGGCTGGTCGTCATGGTAACAAGGGTGTCGTTTCAAGAGTACTTCCTGTTGAAGATATGCCATTCCTTCCTAATGGCCGTCCTCTTGATATCGTACTTAACCCACTGGGCGTTCCTTCACGAATGAACATTGGACAGGTCCTTGAGATTCATTTGAGTCTTGCTGCCAAGGTACTTGGATTTAACATTTCTACACCAGTATTCGATGGTGCAGATGAGAATGATATTATGGATACTCTTGATATGGCAAATGCTTATGCTAACCATCCATTCGATGATGAAGAGCTTGCAGCCCAGAAGGCTGAGGCTGAGAAGAATGGCGAAGAATATCCTGAGGATATGGTTACATTTACAGCACAGTATAAAGATGTTCTTAATAAAGAGGTATTTGATTACCTTTCAGAACACAGGGATCACAGAGCTGAGTGGAAGGGTGTTCCAATCGGCCGTGATGGTAAAGTAAGACTTAGAGATGGTAGAACAGGTGAGTACTTCGACAGCCCTGTAACTATCGGATTCATGCATTACTTAAAACTTCATCATCTTGTTGATGATAAGATTCATGCACGTTCAACTGGTCCTTACTCACTTGTAACTCAGCAGCCACTTGGTGGTAAGGCTCAGTTCGGTGGACAGAGATTCGGAGAGATGGAAGTTTGGGCACTTGAGGCTTATGGTGCTGCTTATACTCTTCAGGAAATCCTTACTGTTAAGTCTGATGATGTTGTAGGACGAGTTAAGACTTACGAAGCTATTATTAAGGGTGAGAATATTCCTGAACCAGGAGTTCCAGAATCATTCAAGGTTCTTCTTAAGGAACTTCAGTCACTCGCACTTGATGTTAGAGTTCTTGATCAGGACAACAATGAAGTCAGACTTCTTGAGAGTTCTGAATATGAAGTTACTGATTTCAAGAAGGTTCTTGATGAGGGTAATGGATACAGAAGAAACAGCAGAGAGGAAGAGGCAGAGTACAAGGCTGGCGGTATGTCAACAGTTACTCTTAATGAAGATGGAACAGAAGATGCTGTAGATTCAGATGATGAAGCTGATTTTGATATGGCCGATGATTTTGATGACGATTACGGCGATGGCAATTCAGATGAATATTAATTAGAAGGGAGCACTATAATGGCAGAAGAAATTAAATCAAATAAGTCAATGAAATTTGATAAGATTCAGATTAAGCTTGCTTCTCCTGAGAATATTTTGGAGTGGTCTCATGGTGAGGTTACCAAACCTGAAACAATTAACTATAGAACACTTAAGCCAGAAAAGGACGGACTTTTCTGCGAAAGAATATTTGGTCCTAGCAAGGACTGGGAGTGCCACTGCGGTAAGTATAAGAAGATTAAGGACAAGGGTATTGTCTGCGATAAATGTGGTGTTGAGGTTACTAAGGCCAGCGTAAGAAGAGACCGTATGGGTCATATCCATCTTGCTGCACCAGTATCTCACATCTGGTACTTCAAGGGTATTCCTAGCCGCATGGATCTCATTCTTGATATTGGTCCTAAGAACCTTGAAAAGGTATTATATTTTGCTTCATATATTGTAATTGATCCAGGTGAAACAGATATTCCTTTCAAGAAGATTCTTTCAGAGACTGAATACAGAGAACTCTGTGAGCAGTACGGAAGCAAGGCTTTCCGTGTTGGTATGGGAGCTGAGGCAATCCTCGAGCTCCTCCAGATGGTTAACCTTGAAGAAGAAGAAGTAAGACTTAAGGAAGAACTTGCTAACACTACTTCTCAGAAGGCTGCCAGACTTATAAAGAGAATTGAAGTTGTTGAAGCATTTAAGAATGCAGGAACTAAGCCTGAGTGGATGATTCTTACAGAAATCCCTGTAATTCCACCAGATTTAAGACCTATGGTTCAGCTTGATGGTGGACGTTTTGCAACTTCAGATCTTAATGATCTTTATAGAAGAATTATTAACAGAAATAACAGACTTGCAAGACTTCTTGAGCTTGGAGCTCCTGAAATTATTGTACGTAACGAGAAGAGAATGCTTCAGGAAGCTGTTGATGCTCTTATCGATAATGGACGTAGAAATGGTCGTCCAGTAACAGGTCCTGGTAACAGAGCTCTTAAGTCTTTATCAGATTTATTAAAGGGTAAGCAGGGACGTTTCAGACAGAACCTTCTTGGTAAGCGAGTTGACTACTCAGGACGTTCAGTTATCGTAGTAGGACCAGAACTTAAGATTTACCAGTGTGGTCTTCCTAAAGAGATGGCTATTGAGTTATTCAAGCCATTTGTTATGAGAGAGCTTGTAAGACGTAATCTTGCAGATAATATTAAGAAAGCTAAGAAGAGCGTAGAACATCTTGAGCCAGAAGTATGGGATGTACTTGAAGACGTTATTAAAGAGCATCCAGTTATGCTTAACCGTGCTCCTACACTTCACAGACTTGGTATTCAGGCTTTCGAGCCAATACTTGTAGAAGGTAAGGCTATTAAGCTTCATCCACTTGTATGTACAGCGTTCAATGCCGATTTCGATGGTGACCAGATGGCTGTCCATCTTCCGCTTTCTGTTGAGGCTCAGGCTGAGTGTAGATTTATGCTTCTTTCACCTAACAACCTTCTTAAGCCATCTGATGGTGGTCCTGTTGCCGTTCCTTCACAGGATATGGTACTTGGTATTTACTACCTTACACAGGAAAGACCAGGCGCAAAGGGTGAGGGTAAGATTTTTAAGAGCATTAATGAAGCAGTTCTTGCTTATGAGAATGGTGTAATTACATTACATGCCAAGATTATGGTTCATGTAACTAAGAATGTTAACGGAGAAGAGCTTTCAGGTAATATTGAGTCTACACTTGGAAGACTTATATTTAATGAGATTCTCCCTCAGGATTTAGGATATGTTGACAGAAGCAAGGAAGAGAATTTATTACTTCCAGAAGTTGATTTCCATGTAGGAAAGAAGCAGCTTAAAGATATTTTACAGCATGTTATCAATACTCATGGTACTACAACAACTGCAGAAGTTCTTGATGATATCAAGGCTATGGGTTATAAGTACTCTACCAGAGCTGCCATGACTGTTTCTATTTCTGAGATGACAGTGCCACCAGTTAAGAAGCAGCTTCTTGCTGAGGCAGAAAAGAAAGTTGAACAGATTACTGTTAAATATAACAGAGGTCAGGCTACTGACGAGGAAAGACATAAGAATGTTATCCGCGTATGGCAGGAGACTGATGATAAGATTAAGGATGCCCTTCTTCAGGGTCTTGATAAATATAACAACATCTTCATGATGGCTGACTCAGGTGCCCGTGGTTCTAACCAGCAGATTAAGCAGTTAGCAGGTATGCGTGGTTTGATGGCTGATACATCAGGTAACACTATCGAACTTCCTATCAAGTCAAACTTCCGTGAAGGTCTTGATGTTCTGGAATACTTTATTTCAGCTCACGGTGCCCGTAAAGGACTTTCAGATACAGCCCTTCGTACAGCCGATTCAGGATACCTTACAAGAAGACTTGTTGATGTTTCTCAGGATCTTATTATCAGAGAGACAGATTGTAGCGCAGGTAAGCAGATACCTGGTATGTATGTTTACTCATTTGTTAATAACAGAGCTACTAACTCAAGTGATGCCAAGGAAGATATCCTTGAGCCATTACAGGAGCGTATTACAGGAAGATACTTAGCTGAGGATATTGTTGACCCGGCTACAGGCGAGGTTATTGTTGAAGCTAACCATCTTGTAACTCCTAAGAGAGCAGAAGCTATTATTAAGACTGGTGTTGATAAGGTTAAGATTAGAACAATCCTTACTTGCCGTTCACACATTGGTGTATGTGCTAAATGTTATGGAACTAACATGGCAACTGGTCAGACTGTTCAGGTTGGTGAAGCTGTTGGTATTATCGCAGCCCAGTCAATCGGTGAGCCTGGTACACAGCTTACTATGAGAACATTCCATACAGGTGGTGTTGCCGGTGATAACATTACTCAGGGTCTTCCTAGAGTAGAAGAGCTTTTCGAGGCAAGAAAGCCTAAGATGCTTGCTGTACTTGCTGAGTTTGGCGGAACTGTAAGTATTGTTAAGACTGAGAAGAAGACTGAAATCGTTATAACTGATGATGAAGGTAATTCAAAGGCTTATCCATTATCTAAGGATACAAGAGAAAAGGTTGTTGAAGGACAGGTTGTTGCTAAGGGTGAGGAAATCACAGAGGGTTCTGAGAATCCACATGATATCGTAAGAATTCTTGGTGTAAGAGCTGTTCAGGATTATCTCCTTCGTGAAGTTCAGAAGGTTTACCGTATCCAGGGTGTTGATATCAATGATAAGCATATTGAGCTTATCGTTCGTCAGATGCTTAAGAAGATAGTTGTTGATGAAGCTGGAGATTCTAAGTTCCTTCCAGGATCACAGGTTGATACAATTGAGTTCCAGGAAGTTAATGAGAGACTTGAGGAAGAAGGAAAGACACCTGCTACAGGTACTCCGATTATCCTTGGTATTACTAAGGCTTCACTTGCTTCTACATCATTTATGTCAGCTGCCTCATTCCAGGAGACAACTAAGGTTCTTACAGATGCAGCTATTAACGGAAAGATTGATCCACTTATTGGTCTTAAAGAGAATGTTATTATTGGTAAGCTTATCCCTGCCGGTACAGGTATGAAGCGTTATCAGGATATCAAGATCAGTTCTACAGATAACTACATTGAAGAAGATGAAGATGAGTCTGGTGAAGACGAGCTTGTTTTCACACAGGAAGATTAATTCTTTATAGAAACTTATGGCGTGTCAGATTGATAAAATCTGGCACGCTTTTGTCTTTTTTTGAAAAAATGCTTGACACTGAATTTGCAAATATATATACTAATAAAGCGTGCGAATAGGCAAGTACTATTTTTGCGCTGTTTTGGTGACAAAACATTTTCTTAGTTGATACTAAGATGCAACCATTCATTATTCTAATTTCGGGAGGTGAAAACGGAATGCCAACATTTAACCAGTTAGTAAAACAGGGAAGAAAGACTGCAGTAAAGAAGTCTACAGCACCAGCTCTTCAGAAGGGTTATAACTCACTTCAGAAGAAGGCAACAGATATCTCTTCTCCACAGAAGAGAGGTGTTTGTACAGCTGTTAAGACTGCTACACCTAAGAAGCCTAACTCAGCTCTTAGAAAGATCGCCAGAGTACGTCTTTCTAATGGTATCGAGGTAACATCTTACATCCCAGGTGAGGGACACAATCTTCAGGAACACAGCGTTGTTCTTATAAGAGGTGGAAGAGTAAAGGATTTACCAGGTACAAGATACCACATCATCAGAGGAACACTTGATACAGCAGGTGTTGCAAAGAGAAGACAGGCTCGTTCTAAGTACGGTGCTAAGAGACCTAAGGACGCTAAGTAATTAAGCCTGAATTAAGACACGCATTTATATGAATGCATGCAAGTTTTACAATTTGCAAGAGTCAGATTTGTAAGAATCTGATTTTTACGAACAAATTAAATTTTGAATTGTGCCGGAATTAGATTAATCAAGAGGTTGCAGGTTAATATATACGGCGCGAACACATTTTTTATTTGTGAGTACCTATGATTTAATAAATTTATTAAGGAGGGAAGAACCGTGCCACGTAAAGGACATACACAGAAAAGAGATGTATTAGCAGATCCTATTTACAACAATAAGGTAGTTACTAAGCTTATCAACAACATTATGCTTGATGGTAAGAGAGGAGTAGCTCAGAAGATTGTTTACGGTGCTTTTGATAGAGTTGCAGCTAAGACTGAGAGACCAGCTATCGAAGTATTTGAAGAAGCTATGAACAATATTATGCCAGTTCTTGAAGTTAAGGCTAGACGTATCGGTGGAGCTACTTACCAGGTACCTATCGAAGTTAAGCCAGACAGAAGACAGGCTTTAGCTCTTCGTTGGATGACTACATTCTCTAGAGCAAGAGGCGAGAAGACTATGGAAGAAAGACTCGCTAACGAAATTCTTGATGCAGCTAACAACACAGGTGCATCAGTAAAGAGAAAAGAAGATATGCACAAGATGGCAGAAGCAAACAAGGCTTTTGCTCATTACAGATTCTAATTATAATTATAGGAGGTTTTATCCATGGCTGGAAGAGAATATCCATTGGAGAGAACCAGAAATATCGGAATTATGGCTCATATTGATGCTGGTAAGACAACATTAACAGAGCGTATCCTTTATTATACTGGTGTTAATCACAAGATTGGTGATACTCATGAAGGTACTGCTACTATGGACTGGATGGCCCAGGAGCAGGAGAGAGGTATCACAATCACTTCAGCTGCTACAACATGTCACTGGACACCTGAGAAAGAGGGTAAGCCAGATAAGACACAGCCAGAATACCGTATTAACATTATCGATACTCCAGGACACGTTGACTTCACAGTAGAAGTTGAGCGTTCACTTAGAGTACTTGATGGTGCCGTAGGTGTATTCGATGCACAGAACGGTGTTGAGCCACAGTCAGAGAATGTATGGCGTCAGGCTGATAAGTACAATGTACCTCGTATGGCTTTCATGAACAAGATGGATAAGATGGGTGCTGATTTCTTCGGATCATGCAACCAGCTTATTACAAAGCTTGGAAAGAATCCTGTACTTGTACAGATTCCTATCGGTAAGGAAGATGACTTCCAGGGTATTATCGACTTATTCGAGATGAAGGCTTATGTCTTCAACGGAGATAAGGGTGATGATATCGCTGTTGGTGAGATTCCAGACGATTTAAAGGATCAGGCTCAGGAATATCATGACAAGCTCGTTGAGCAGTGTGCTGAACTTGATGAGGACCTTATGGAGAAGTTCTTTAATGATGAGGAAATTTCAGTTCCAGAGTTAAAGGCTGCTTTAAGAAAGGGTACTATCGAGGGTACAGCTATTCCTTGTCTTTGCGGTACAGCTTATAAGAACAAGGGTGTTCAGAAGCTTCTTGATGCTGTTATCGAGTACATGCCAGCTCCTACAGATATCCCAGATATCACAGGTGTTGACGAAGACGGTAACGAAGTAACAAGAAAGTCATCTGATGAAGAGCCATTTGCAGCTCTTGCATTTAAGATTATGACTGATCCATTCGTTGGTAAGTTAGCATTCTTCAGAGTTTATTCAGGTACATTAAACGGTGGTTCATATGTACTTAACTCTAATAAGAATAAGAAAGAAAGAGTTGGCCGTATCCTTCAGATGCACGCTAACCAGAGAAAAGAAATTGATAAGGTTTACTCAGGAGATATCGCTGCTGCAGTAGGTCTTAAGGTTACAGTAACAGGTGATACTATCTGTGATGAAGCACATCCAGTTATCTTAGAGTCTATGGAATTCCCAGAGCCAGTTATCGAGCTTGCTATCGAGCCAAAGACTAAGAATGACCAGGGTAAGATGGGTGAAGCTTTAGCAAAGCTTGCTGAAGAAGATCCTACATTCCGTGCTCATACAGATCAGGAAACAGGTCAGACAATCATCGCTGGTATGGGTGAGCTTCACCTTGATATCATCGTTGACAGACTTCTTCGTGAGTTCAAGGTAGAGGCTAACGTTGGTGCACCTCAGGTTGCTTACAGAGAGTGCTTTACTAAGGCAGTTGATGTTGATAGTAAGTATGCTAAGCAGTCAGGTGGACGTGGTCAGTATGGTCACTGTAAAGTACGTTTCTCACCACTTGAAGCTAACGTTGATAAGTTTGATGTTGAGACAAAGAACACAGTATTAATTAACGAACCTCCAGTACTCTTCTGTGAGTCTTCAGTAGTTGGTGGTGCTATTCCTAAGGAATATATCCCTTCAGTTGCTGACGGTATCAGAGAAGCTGCTAATTCAGGTATCTTAGCTGGATTCCCAGTTCTCGGACTTAGAGCAGATATTTACGATGGTTCATACCATGAAGTCGATTCTTCAGAAATGGCATTCCACATTGCTGGTTCTATGGCATTCAAGGATGCTATGGCTAAGGCAGCACCTGCCCTTCTTGAGCCTATCATGAAGGTTGAGGTTACTATGCCAGAAGAATACATGGGTGATGTAATCGGTGATATCAACTCACGTAGAGGACGTATTGAGGGTATGGAAGATATCTCAGGTGGTAAGATGATTAAAGCATTCGTTCCACTTGCTGAGATGTTCGGATATGCTACTGACCTTCGTTCTAAGACACAGGGTCGTGGTAACTACTCTATGTTCTTCGATAAGTATGAGCAGGCTCCAAAGTCTGTTCAGGATAAGGTTATTTCTGATAGAAATAAGTAATAACTATAAAAATATAGTTGAAATATTTCACTAAATGAAATATAATAAATATCAGCTATGACAAAGCCCGAGGGGGATACCCCTCAGGGCAATCTAAATATTTTTAGGAGGATTTTAAACAATGGCAAAGGCTAAATTTGAGAGAACAAAACCACATTGTAACATTGGTACAATCGGACACGTAGATCACGGTAAGACTACATTAACAGCTGCTATCACAAAGACTCTTCATGAGAGACTTGGTACAGGTGAGGCTGTTGCATTCGAGAATATTGATAAGGCACCAGAGGAAAGAGAAAGAGGTATCACTATCTCTACAGCTCACGTTGAGTATGAGACAGAGAAGAGACACTATGCACACGTTGACTGTCCAGGACATGCTGATTATGTAAAGAACATGATCACAGGTGCTGCTCAGATGGATGCAGGTATCCTTGTTGTTGCTGCTACTGATGGTGTTATGGCTCAGACAAGAGAGCATATCCTTCTTGCTCGTCAGGTTGGTGTTCCTTACATCGTTGTATTCATGAACAAGTGTGATATGGTTGATGATCCAGAACTTCTTGAATTAGTAGATATGGAAATCAGAGAACTTCTTAACGAGTACGGATTCCCAGGAGATGATACTCCAATCATCCAGGGTTCAGCTCTTAAGGCTCTTGAAGATCCTAACAGCGAATGGGGTGATAAGATCCTTGAGCTTATGCATACTATTGATGAGTATGTTCCAGATCCAGAAAGAGATACAGATAAGCCATTCCTTATGCCTGTAGAGGACGTATTCTCTATCACAGGACGTGGTACTGTTGCTACTGGTAGAGTAGAGAGAGGTGTTCTCCACGTTAATGAGGAAGTTGAAATCGTTGGTATCCACGAAGATATCCGTAAGGTAGTTGTAACTGGTATCGAGATGTTCAGAAAGCTTCTTGATGAGGCTCAGCCAGGTGATAACATTGGTGCACTTCTTAGAGGTGTTCAGAGAGACGAAATCCAGAGAGGACAGGTTCTCTGCAAGCCAGGTTCAATCACACCACACCACAAGTTTACAGCTCAGGTTTACGTATTAACAAAGGACGAGGGTGGACGTCATACTCCATTCTTCAACAACTACAGACCACAGTTCTACTTCAGAACAACTGATGTAACTGGTGTTTGTGAGCTTCCAGCTGGTACAGAAATGTGCATGCCTGGTGATAACGTAGAGATGACAGTTGAACTTATCCATAACGTAGCTATGGAGCAGGGTCTTCGTTTCGCTATCCGTGAGGGTGGTAGAACAGTTGGTTCTGGTGCTGTTGCAACAATCATCGAGTAATTGTTATTAATACAGTTCTTTCAAGGGTTTCCGAGTTTATCGGAAGCCCTTTTTTGTGCGGGCTGCTCCTTGAGAAGTCATGGAAATTTAGCAGTCGTGCTCGCGAAGTAATGAACTAGAATATGATAAAAAGAGGAGTACAACATGCTATACATAATGCGTCATGGCAGGACGGACTGGAATGTGCGTCATAAATTGCAGGGAAGAACAGATATACCGCTTAATGATGAGGGCAGAATGATGGCGGCAGAGGCTGGGAAACGGTATGCAGATATACATTTTGACATATGTTATTCATCTCCTTTGGAAAGAGCAAAAGAAACGGCAGAGATTTTCTTGAAGGGAAGAAATGTTCCTGTGTATACAGATGATAGACTTGTTGAGATGGGATTTGGAGTATATGAAGGAATAGAGAATTCATTTGCTATAGATGACTGTCCGATTAATACTCTTTTTAAGAAGCCTGAGAAGTATGTTACGGTTGAAGGTGGAGAAAGCTTTGAGGAGCTTTTCGCAAGAACAGGAGAGTTTATAGACAATGTGGTTATGCCACAGGTTAATAGTGGTAAAGATATACTGATTGTTGGTCATGGTGCAATGAACTGCAGTATTATAGCAAAATTCAGAGGAACACCACTGGATAAATTCTGGGATGGAATGACTGATAATTGTCAGGTGGTAAAGCTTATATAATATTATAAAACACAATTTTTACGATTTATTCAGACCAAATCATGCTAGGTTTCGTATATAAGTATAGAAGTTAATAAATGAGACTTTGACTTACAACGGAAGGTTAGGATGGTGATTGGGATGAGTAGGAGAGATGGCAGGACAAAATACAAAAGAAGAGGAAAAAGGAAGAATCAAATATTCCTTGTAATGATGACTATACTGGTATGTACGGTAGCAATTGTATTAACAGTAAAGATGAATAATCAGAATGTCAGCAAAGGTGTAGCAGTAGGTGCAGAATATACAGCGATTAAGAGCGATGGTAATGTGACGGAGGAACAGCTTTCTGTAAGTGAAGAGACTGTAAATGATTTACCAGATGTATACAGAATAGAATGCTATGAATCGCTTAATCAGAATCCAGAGCTGCCAACAGGATGCGAGATTACATCGTTAACCTCCGTACTGAATTATTATGGATGTAATGTTGATAAAACAACTATGGCAGATGAATATCTTAAGAAAGGCAATGGCAGCTTCTACGAAATGTTTCTTGGTAATCCAAGGGATAACACAAGTTATGGATGCATGTCACAACCAATTGTTAATGCAGCTAATAAATATTTCAAAGTTAATAATATGTCAGCAGTTGCAAAGAATATAAGCGGAACAGATTTTAAAGAGATTCTAGGTATGGTTGCTCAGGGTGACCCGATAGTAATATGGAATACAATAGATATGAGACAGCCACATGAATCTAAGACATTTGTATTTAATGGGAAAGAATATACATGGATGTCTCCAGAACATTGTGTTGTAATTACAGGATATGATCTTAATAAGAATATTGTTTATATAATGGATCCTATGGAAGGTAACATAACAAGGAATCTTGAGACATTTCAATCAAGATATGAAGCGATGCACAGCCAGGCTGTCTATATTATAGAATAATTAAGGGAGGGCAATATTGTCCTCCCTTTAGTCATGTTATTAGTTTGATTTAATATTGTGCCTTGCATTAAGTTTCTTGGCACAATGTATGAATGCAGGGAATAAAAATGCGTCAGCAGCAATCCATGCGATTGGTGAGGCGAGGCATGCCCCCATGAATCCAATATTTGGAATAAGTATGATGGCTGCAAATGCACGGCCAATCATCTCTAAGATACCAGCTGATATTGCAAATACTGAGAAGCCCATACCTTGTATGCAGAAGCGGACTACGTTAACACCTGTAAGCGGAATGTAGAAGCATGCAGATGCAAGGATGAACTGTCTTGTAAGAGCAATTATGGTTGTCTCTGATGCATTAACGAATAATAATGCAATATAATCTGTAGTGAAATACAGTGCAATAAGAGAAAGAACACTGTATACTGAACCGATTATCATAGCGGAGCGTACGCCCTGACCAAGTCTTTTAATCTTGGCAGCTCCAACATTCTGTCCGGCATAGGTTGCCATGGTTGAGCCGAGTGCATCAAATGGACAACAGGTAAAGTTGAACATCTTAGAACCGGCAGTCATTGCGGCTACATATGTTGAACCAAGTGTATTGACAGCAGCCTGAAGGATTGTACTTCCGATGGCTGTTATTGAATACTGGAGTCCCATAGGAACACCGTTCATACACAGGTTGGTGATGAATCTTCTATCAAGTACCCTTTCTGATTTGTCACCTTTTAAGATGTCATATTTCTTATACATATATATAAGGCAGGTAAGTCCCGAAATTAACTGTGATGTTACAGTTGCCCAGCCAGCTCCGGCAACACCCATCTTACATACAAGAATAAGAAAGAAATCAAGTACTACATTTATTATTGAAGAAAGCACAAGGAAAACTACAGGTGTCTTACTATCGCCAAGCGAACGGATAACACCAGATACCATGTTGTACAGGAATACAGTTGGGATTCCTATGAATATAACTACTATGTAATTATAGGCATGGTCAATAATATCTGCCGGTGTATTCATGATAATAAGTATCCTGCGGCAGAATATTACGGATGCAAGCGTAAGCACTATGGCAAACACAATACTGCAGATATATCCGTTAAATACATATTTTCTAAGGTCAGCAGGTTTCTTTGCACCAAAGCATTGGGCAACCGGAATCACGAATCCGTTACAGACTCCCATACAGAAACCGATTATCATGAAGTTAATAGAACCTGTTGCTCCAACTCCGGCAAGAGCTTCAACACCGAGAGTTTTACCAACGATTATTGTGTCAACAAGGTTGTAGAACTGCTGAAACAGCATTCCGAACAGCATTGGAACTGCAAATCCAAGAATATGCTTGGAAGGCGAACCATTTGTCATGTCTTTTACCATAGGATTTCCTCACTTTCGTATATTTATAAAGCCAAATGATTATACTATATTTTTACAAACTGTCAAACTGATTTTGCATGAATTTGAATTAATTTAACGAATTATTGTCTTAATATGAAATGTCTGTTAAAATGCATAGGTAATATTTATGCGGAGGCAGACATGAAGAAAACTTTTGATGTTAAGAGACTTACAACGCTGGCATTACTTACAACAATTGCACTGACAATATTTGTTGTGGAATCAGCGATACCTACGCTTGTTCCAATACCAGGAGTTAAATTAGGACTTGCCAATATAGTCACACTTTTTGTATTAAAAAGGTATAAATTCAGTGATGCAGCTATTGTGCTGGCTATGAGAATTATACTGGCTACAATATTTACAGGGCAGGCAGTATCATTTATATATAGTGTAAGTGGTGGATTTTTATGTCTTATTGTGATGGCAGCTGTTAATAAATTGCTTAGGGGACAGTATATATTCCTTACAGGTATACTTGGCGCGGTGTCGCACAATGCAGGTCAGATTCTTGCTGCATTTTTCATACTCAGATTGTCAGGTATATTTGCGTACATGCCGTTCCTTGTGATAAGCGGTGTTATAACAGGTCTGTTTACGGGCCTTGTGTGCTTCTTTGCAGACAGATATATTCCTAAAAAATATACTATGTAGCAGATGGAGGAGATTGTGAAAAAAAGAGTTGTTGCAGTGGTGGCCGTGATTGTTCTGCTTGTCGGGGCAAGTGTGGCTTCTATTATATATATGAAATCAGGAAAGAATGACGGTAGTAAGACCGCTTATATATACAGAGATAACGAATTGTTAAGAACTGTTTCGTTAGATGATGTTAAGAATCCGTACACGTTCAGGATTGAATACGGGGATGGAGAGTATAATGATATTCTTGTCGAGAATGGAAAGATTAAGATTGCTGATGCAAGCTGTCCGGATAAGCTGTGTGTGAATATGGGATATATATCTGAGCCTTTAATGCCAATCACATGTCTGCCTAATCATCTTGTTATCAGGATTGTGAATGACGGCGAAGAATCGCCGTCACTCGATGGAGTTGTGTATTAATTATTTCATCCAGCGGCCAGAAGCACCACATGGAAGTACAAGTCCGTTACTTGAAACAGGAAGACCTACTTCCTGTGAATCACAGTGTCCGCCAAAGCTCTTAAGTTCTGTGCTTAACATATAAGTAAGAACGGCTGGCTGAAGACCTGTAGTGTATGAATTAATAAGGAAAAATAATGGTTCATCAGAAAGAAGCTGTGCACAAAGCTTAACAAGCGGGTGTATGGCTTCTTCTATTTTCCAGATTTCTCCTTTAGGACCACGTCCATATGAAGGTGGATCCATGATGATTGCGTCGTAATGGTTGCCTCTTCTTATCTCTCTTTCTACAAACTTTACACAGTCATCAACTATCCAGCGTATAGGCTTGTCAATAAGTCCTGAAGACTGTGCGTTTTCTTTAGCCCATGCGACTATACCCTTAGAAGCATCTACATGCGTAACATTAGCACCTGCGGCTGCACATGCAAGTGTTGCTCCACCAGTATAAGCAAACAGGTTAAGAACCTTTATAGGTTCGCTGCCACGCTTTTTCCTGGCATCAGAGATTATCTTTCCAAACCAGTCCCAGTTAGCAGCCTGCTCAGGGAATATTCCTGTGTGCTTGAAGCTGAATGGCTTTAAGTTGAATGTCAGCTCCTGTTCAAATGAAGGACTGTTGTAGTGAATCTGCCACTGCTGTGGAAGGTCAAAGAACTCCCATTCTCCGCCGCCCTTGGAACTTCTGTGGTAATGACCGTTCATATTCTTCCAGCCACGCTCTTTCTTAGGAGTGTCCCATATTACCTGTGGGTCCGGGCGTACAAGAATATACTTGCCCCAGCGTTCAAGTTTTTCGCCCTTAGAGGTATCTATTACTTCATAATCTTTCCAGTTGTCAGCTATAAACATAATTAAGTATCCTTTTCTATATAAAAATGTGTTGCAGTTTGGTACCGCATTTGTTATTAAATAATTATATACGAAAATATTAATAACTGCAATCGTGCAAAAATGTTTTGAACAGGCATGTTTTATGTTAATATATTTCTATCGAAATCTGATTAAGGGGCGTTGCATATTGAAAAATGTTAGTTTAAAGAATATACGGAAAGATATTGTATCGGGAATAATTGTTGCTCTTGTGTCAATTCCTATATCAATGGGATATGCACAGATTGCGGGACTGCCAGCGGTGTATGGTCTGTACTGCTCTATTCTGCCAGTGCTTATATATGGACTGGTGACATCTTCGCCACAGTTTGTGTTCGGAGTGGATGCAACTCCGGCGGCACTTGTCGGTGGAACACTTGCAACGCTTGGGATAGTGTCAGGCTCTGAGGAGGCGAAGGCAGTAGTTCCGTCGATAACTTTAGTTGCAGCATTGTGGCTGCTGCTTTTCTTCTTTATCAAAGCAGGGCGTATTGTCAATTACATATCGACACCTGTAATGGGTGGATTCATAAGCGGTATTGGTGTGACAATAATTCTTATGCAGACAGCGAAGCTGTTTGGCGGTAATGCGGGAACAGGAGAGGCAATAAAGCTTCTTATACATATAGCTGGGGAGATGAAGTCGTTTAATCTGTTGTCAGCAATGCTTGGAGTCGGAACAGTTGTGATTATTCTTGTTGCGAAGAAGTTCATTCCAAAGTTTCCGATGTCAGTACTTCTTATGGTACTTGGTGCACTTGCAACTGCAATTTTTCATATTGACAGATTCGGTGTTAAGCTTCTTCCACATGTTGATAAGGGGCTGCCGGGATTCTCACTTCCTGATATGTCAGTTGTGTTTAAGAATCCGTCAGATATAATACTTCTTGGACTTTCAGTGGCAGGTGTTGTCATGGCGCAGACATTGCTTGCAACTAATAATTATGCCAACAAATATGGCTATAAAGTAAGCAATAACAGAGAAATTCTGTCTTATGCTGCTGCAAATGCGGCTTCTGCTGTAATTGGCGGATGCCCTTTGAATGGAAGTGTGTCAAGAACAGGAATTGCAGACCAGTTTGGTTGTAAATCACAGGTTATGTCAATAACAGCTTCTCTGACAATGCTTCTTATAGTGCTTTTTGGAACACCGGTGCTTGAGTATCTTCCTGTACCAATACTTACAGGAATTGTTGTTGCAGCACTGATAGGAATTACTGAATTCGGGCTTGCAGTTAAATTATGGAAAACAGACCATACGGAGTTTGCAATATTTGTAGGAGCATTTTTAGGCGTTCTGTTATTCGGAACGATATACGGAGTTGTAATCGGTGTTATTCTTTCATTCATAGCTGTTATTGTCAAAGCGGTTGAACCACCAAGAGCATTTCTCGGAGTTATAACGGGACAGGAAGGGTTCTACAGTCTTAACAGATACCGTAATGTAAAGAAGATAAAAGGTGCGGTTATATACAGATTTAACGGTGCGCTTTTCTTTGCAAATATTAATACATTTGTTGATGATATAGAAAAGAATCTTGATGATAATACTAAATGGGTAATTGTAGACGCCGGAGGTGTGGGTTCTATTGATGTGACGGCAGTTGACAGGCTTATGTCTTTATATAAGGCACTTGAAAAGAAAGAAATCAGATTCTATATTACAGAGCATGAACACACACTTAATGACCAGCTAAGAGAGCTTGGTGCAGGTGAGCTAGTTGAAAAAGGTGTTGTTAGAAGAACGATTCCGCTTGCTCTAAGAGATGCAGGGCTGGACAGACCATATCCTGTCGAGGACGGGGAAGAAGAGCAGGTTGTTTCTGGCGAGGTACATGAGGACAACGAAAGACTTGCAGAAATTGAGTGGGCTTTTGGTGCAGATGCAGACGAATGGCTTGAGAAGATGGCAGCAGAAATGGCTGATGAGATTGGCAGTGTCAAGAAAGATGAGAAGAATGTTATTGTTGATGCTGAAAAGCATGCTGCATGGGGAAGAATCGGACTCTTTGATGAGAATGACCTGCTTGAGCGGCTTGAAATGCATTTGTTTGACGATAAAAAATATCCTAATCTTGATATTGATGATATTGAGAAAAGAATTGATGAGCGCCGTGTGGTTGTTGAGAAGAAACTGGCACAGATTAATCCTGACGCAATCCAGATGCTTAAAGAACACAGAAAGGAAATGCTTGACAGATTAAAGCTTCACAATCCGTATGCATATGAGCATATGATGGAGCAGAAGAGGAAGCATTATGAACATCTGAAGAAGAAAGATCCGGAGCTTGCACAGAAGCTTAAGAATTTCTATAATCTTTCAGGCGATGACAAATAATTTATATAACGGAGATAATAGTGAATATATTAAATGTAGAAAAGGTCAGCAAGACCTACGGAGAAAAGGAACTTTTTAATAATATAAGTCTGGGAATTAACAGTGGCGATAAGATTGGACTTATAGGTGTGAATGGAACTGGTAAGTCTACACTTTTAAAGATTATTGCAGGTGTTGAAGAACCGGATGAGGGACAGGTTGTCAAGGGCAGGGGATTGAGCTTGCGTATCTTGCACAGACACCTCTGTATTATGAGAATGAAAATGTACTGGAATATGTTATGCGTGGAAAGCATGCGGACAGCCAGCCAAAAGCAAAAGAGATTCTTAACAAGCTTGGAATAACAAATCATGGCGCAATGATGAATATTTTATCAGGTGGTCAGAAAAGAGAGCGGCACTTGCGAGAACTTTAGTTGAGCCGGCAAGACTTCTTATTCTTGATGAACCTACGAACCATCTTGATAATGACATGGTACTCTGGCTGGAACAGTTTATTAAGAATTTCAAGGGAGAACTTATCATGGTTACTCATGACAGGTATTTCCTTGATAATGTAACTAACAGGATTGTAGAGCTTGATAAAGCTTCCCTTTATAGCTATGATACGAATTATTCAGGCTTTCTTGAACTGAAGACCCAGCGTGAGGAGATGGAGAGGGCAACTGAGGCTAAGAGACAGAATATATTAAGGAAGGAACTCGCGTGGATAAGAAGAGGATGCCAGGCTCGTTCTACCAAGCAAGGCACGAATTGACAGATTTGAGGATATGAAGGAGGCTTCAAAGCAGGCGAGAGCAAGATTTGACAAGCAGCTGATGGATATGAATTCAGTCAGCAGCAGGCTTGGAAGAAAGACTGTTGAACTCCACAACATTTGCAAAAGTTTTGGAGAGAGGACAATAATTGACGATTTTACCTACATTTTCTAAGAGATGACAGAATAGGTATTGTCGGTGATAACGGATGCGGCAAGTCTACGCTTATGAAGATTATAGCAGGCCAGCTTGAACCGGACAGCGGCAGTGTTGAGGTTGGAGAGACTGTAAGAATCGGATATTTCATGCAGGAGAACGAACCACTTGACGACAGCCTTACTGTGCTAGAGTTCGTAAGAAGCATAGGTGAATATGTTACGACGGCAGATGGAAAGGCAACAGCGTCACAGATGTGTGAGAAGTTTCTTTACACCGAAGCAGAGTGGACGCCTATAAGCAAGCTGTCAGGTGGTGAGAAGAGGAGACTTTATCTGTTAAGTGTTCTTATGAGTGCACCAAATGTACTTATTCTCGATGAGCCTACCAACGACCTTGACATTGAAACTCTTGAGATACTTGAGGAGTATCTTGATGGATTTGCGGGTATTGTAATCACTGTTTCACATGACAGATATTTCCTTGACAGAGTTGTTGACAGGATATTTGCATTTGAGGCAGGAGGCCACCTTACACAGTATGAAGGTGGTTATACGGACTACAGGGATAAATGTGTTTCTTCTATATATAATGTGGCATCAAATGGAACATCTGATACATCTAAATCAAAGGCGCAGGTCAGGTGAAGAAAGCATATAACAGCCATGAGGATAAGATTAAGTTCACATATATGGAACAGAAGGAATATGAGACTATAGATGATGATATAGAGGAGCTTGAAAATAGGGTTTCAGAACTTGATGACGAGATTGCAAAGAATGCAACTTCTTATTCTAAGCTTGCAGAACTTACTAAGGAAAAGGAAGAAGTGGAGAGACGGCTTGAAGAAAAGATGGAGCGATGGGAATATCTTAATGATCTTGCAGAAAAATAGAGAAACAGAAACAGTAGTAAATATTAACAAAACAAGTGACAGCAGAACAGATTATTTGGTTGAGCAAATCATATATTCATGGTATGATGATATATGATTTACTATATTAATCATATGAGGGAGGAAAAATTATGTTTTGTCCAAATTGCGGAACAAAGAACGAGGACGATGCACTATTCTGTGGAAACTGTGGAACACGCCTAGTGATAGATGTGCCTCAGGAGACACCGGTGCAGGAAAGTGTGGAAGAAGAGCCAGAGGTAACACCGGTACAGGAGAATGTGCCAGCAGAGCCGGAGGAAACACCGGTACAGGAGAGTGTTACAGCAGAGCCGGAAGTAACACCAGTACAGCAAAGTGTTCCAGTTCAGCCACAGCAGGCTTTTGGTCAACAGCCTGTACAGCCTACACAGTTTACAGGTCAGAATTCTGGTCAGCAGCCTGCCAATAATAAGCCTGCCAGATTCCCTAAGGGTATAATTGCAATTGTAGTTGCGGGAGTTGCTGTGATAGTGCCATAATTATATTTGTATGTGTGGGAAAGAATGTGACAGATTATAAGAAAACTGCCAAGCAGTATGTTAAGGCGGTTGCAGAGTGCGAATGGAATGATGCGTATAGTCTTATTAATCTACCTGATGGGGAGTTCCTTACAAAGGAAGCATTTATTAATGTTCATGCAGATGCGACTGGTGAGAAAGTTGAAAAGATGGGCAGATGACATTGTCTCAACATATAGCAAGATGCCTGGTAACAAGGCTGTTAAGGTCGGATATATAACAGATTCGGGAATGCAGTATAATGATGTGTATCTAACAGTAGCCAATAAGCACTATATGCTTTTCTTTAAGAAGTATAAAGTCAGCGCTGAGAATCTTGTAGTAAAGGATGTTACAATAAAGGTTCCAAAGGGACTTACGTTATATATTAATGATGTTATTGTTGGCGATGGATATAAGTCGGATGCATCTAAGAATGGAAACGGCTCTTCTGATGAATATGTTATACCATATCTGTTCAATGGAAAGAATAATATTAAGGTAACTGGAGAATTTATAGAGGACTACACAACACAGCTTTAACATGATGAAGATACATTTACTGTTGGAACATACAATGCAAAATATGTTAATTCGAAGCTTGAAGAACTTAAGACACAGGCAAGAACAGATGTGGATGCAATAATTAACGCTGTACAGGCAAAGAAAGATTATTCAGCTATAGCCGACAGGGTGTGTAAAGAAGAAAAGAAGAACATAGAGTCAGCTTATAAGAATATTTACGACAGCTACAATGACAAATACAAAACTGTATCCAATTTGAAGATTTCCAAATTCACAGCTTCTATCGCGGATACATCTTTCAGAGTGGATTCAGATGATGGATGCCCGGTGATTAAAGTTTCAATTAAACTAGGATATACATACAAGATACAGTACTCAGGAAGTGATAAAGCTAACGACAAGAATAATAACAATAATTCAGCTTACATATATTATAAATATGAAGATGGTAAGTGGAAGATTAATTCTATGTATCTTGGATTTGGATTTTATTAAAATACTGTTTTGACCGGGACTTATGTTCCGGTCAAATTTGTTCTGCATTGTACTAAAAAATACAATTTTTCTGTTGATTTTATATAGAGAGTAGTGTATATTAATACTTGCTGTGACATTGATAGCTGTGAAGCGTGAGGTTGCTGCTTTAATAAAGCAGGTTTTCCGTGGAGCGAATGTCAATGCTGGAGATAATCTCCGGCGAAGAAACTGGCGACAAGTCACTGTACCAAAATCATCTGCAATCCGCAGAAATGACGCGCGTGGGTCGAATTATGAATGAGACTATATGATACGCGTGGGGTGTGTACAGTCACCGCTTGTCGTACTTAAACAATAAAGTGCGAAGGAGGCGACTTTTTATGGCAAATCAGGTAATCAGAATTACTCTGAAGGCTTACGATCATCAGTTGATTGATCAGTCAGCTAAGAAAATCATCGAAACTGCTAAGAAGACAGGAGCACAGGTGAGTGGTCCGGTACCTCTTCCAACAAAGAAGGAAGTTGTTACTATTCTTAGAGCTGTTCACAAGTACAAGGATTCAAGAGAGCAGTTCGAGCAGAGAACTCATAAGAGACTTATCGATGTATTATCACCATCTCAGAAGACTGTAGATGCATTATCTAAGTTAGAGATGCCAGCTGGTGTATTCATCAACCTTAAGGTAATGAACTAATCATTATCTGGAATTTTTCATTATTAAAGCAATAATCCTAAGGGTTTAATATAGAAGTAACAAGCAGTGGTGCGGGTTCCACTTATATTAGCTGTTCTAGGATGACAGGATGCGCTGTGTATCACACATCATCTTGTCCGCTGTAGATTAAACAGGAGGAAAATCAATGAAGAAGGCAATTTTAGCTACAAAAGTCGGAATGACTCAAATCTTCAACGAAGACGGTGTTTTAACACCTGTAACTGTTCTTCAGGCTGGTCCTTGTGTTGTTACACAAGTTAAGACAGTAGAAAACGACGGTTACGATGCAGTTCAGGTTGGTTTTGCTGACATTAGAGAAAAGTTAGTAAACAAGCCTGTTAAAGGACATTTTGATAAGGCAGAGGTTCCTTACAAGAGATTCTTAAGAGAGTTCAAGTTTGAGAATGCTTCAGAGTACTCAGTAAAGGACGAAATCAAGGCTGATATCTTCGCTGCAGGCGATAAGGTTGATGCAACTGCTATTTCAAAGGGTAAAGGTTTCCAGGGCGCAATCAAGAGATTAGGCCAGTCAAGAGGACCTATGGCTCATGGTTCTAAGTTCCACAGACATCAGGGTTCAAACGGATCAGCAACAACACCTGGTAGAGTATTCAAGGGAAAAGGAATGCCTGGACATATGGGTTCTAAGAGAATCACAATCCAGAATCTTGAAGTAGTAAGAGTTGATGTTGAAAACAACGTAATCTTAGTTAAGGGTGCAGTACCTGGACCTAAGAAATCATTAGTAACACTGAAAGAAACAGTAAAAGCTGCTAAGTAGTTTTTGCTAAGGAAGGAGGACCACACAGATGGCAAACGTATCTGTTTACAATATTGAAGGCAAAGAAGTTGGTTCAATCGAATTAAATGATGCTGTATTTGGTGTAGAAGTTAACGAACATCTCGTACACATGGCAGTAGTTAACCAGCTTGCAAATAATCGTCAGGGAACACAGAGCGCAAAGACACGTTCAGAAGTTTCTGGTGGCGGAAGAAAACCTTGGAGACAGAAAGGAACTGGTCATGCAAGACAGGGTTCTACAAGATCTCCACAGTGGACAGGCGGTGGTGTTGTATTTGCACCAAAGCCAAGAGATTATTCATTCAAGATGAATAAGAAGGAAAAGAGAATTGCTCTTCTTTCTGCATTATCATCAAAGGTTGCTGACAACAAGATCGTAGTTCTTGATGCATTTAACCTTGACGAAGTTAAGACAAAGAAGTTCGCAGAAGTTATGAGCAACTTAAAGGTTGATAAGGCTTTAGTAGTTATTGAAGGTGAGAACAAGAATGTAGTTCTTTCAGGAAGAAACATTCCTACAGTTAAGGTTTCAGCTACTAACGAAATCAACACATACGATGTATTAAAGTATGAAACATTAGTAGTTACTAAGGCTGCTGTTGAAAAATTAGAGGAGGTGTATGCATAATGGCAAACGTACAGTATTATGATGTAATCCTCAAGCCTGTAATCACAGAGAAGTCTATGGCTGATATGGCAGATAAGAAGTATACATTCTTAGTTCATACAGATGCTAACAAGACAATGATTAAGGATGCTGTTGAGAAGATGTTCGAAGGAACTAAGGTTGCTTCAGTTAACACAATGAATCTTGATGGCAAGAAGAAGAGAAGAGGCAGAACAGCTGGTACAACTTCTAAGACTAAGAAGGCAATTGTACAGTTAACAGCTGACAGCAAGGAAATCGAAATCTTTGAAGGCCTTTAATTAGTAGCTTTAAAGTGTAGAAAACAATATTACACAGACTCGAAAGGAGAGAAATAATGGGAATTAAGACATATAACCCATATACACCTTCCAGAAGAAATATGACTGGATCTGATTTCTCAGAGATTACAAAGAGTACTCCAGAGAAGTCATTACTTGCTAAGAAGAGCAAGAATGCTGGTCGTAACAACCAGGGTAAGATTACTGTAAGACACCACGGTGGTGGAAACAGACAGAAGTATAGAATGATTGATTTCAAGAGAAACAAGGAAGGCGTTCCAGCACAGGTTATCGGAATTGAGTACGATCCAAACAGAACAGCTAACATCGCTCTTATCTGCTACGCAGATGGCGAGAAGGCATATATCCTTGCTCCTCAGGGATTAACAGATGGCATGACAGTACAGAATGGTGCTGGTGCAGAAGTAAGAGTAGGTAACTGCTTACCACTTTCAGAGATTCCAGTTGGTACTCAGGTACACAACATTGAATTATATCCAGGTAAGGGTGGACAGCTTGTTCGTTCTGCTGGAAACTCAGCTCAGCTTATGGCTAAGGAAGGCAAGTATGCAACACTTAGATTACCATCAGGCGAGATGAGAATGGTTCCAATTATCTGCCGCGCAACAATCGGTGTTGTAGGTAATGGAGATCACAACCTTATTAATCTTGGTAAGGCTGGACGTAAGAGACATATGGGTATCAGACCTACAGTTCGTGGTTCTGTTATGAACCCTAATGACCATCCACATGGTGGTGGTGAAGGTAGAGCACCAGTTGGTCGTCCAAGCCCAATGACACCTTGGGGCAAGCCAGCTATGGGTCTTAAGACTCGTAAGGCTAAGAAGGCTTCAAACAAGCTTATCGTAAGAAGAAGAAACGGAAAGGCTATTAAGTAATTAGCCTACAATCGTAACTATTATTATTCACGAAGATTATAAGGAGGTTTCAACCTATGGCTCGATCACTTAAAAAGGGAGCATTTGCAGACGAGAGCTTACTTAAGAAAGTTGATGCTTTAAATGCTGCAAACGACAAACAGGTTATTAAGACTTGGTCTCGTCGTTCAACAATTTATCCTCAGTTTGTAGGTCATACAATCGCTGTTCATGATGGTAGAAAGCATGTGCCTGTATATGTTACAGAGGATATGGTTGGTCATAAGCTCGGTGAGTTCGTTGCAACAAGAACTTACAGAGGACACGGCAAAGACGAAAAGAAGAGTAGATAATTTGAATTTTTGAAAGGAGGTTTAATCCATGGCTAACGGACATAGATCCCAGATTAAACGTGAAAGAAACGCTGTTAAGGATACAAGACCAAGCGCAAAGTTATCTTACGCTAGAGTATCTGTTCAGAAGGCTTGTTTCGTATTAGATGCTATCAGAGGCAAGAGCCTTGATGAAGCACTTGCAATTGTTATGTACAATCCAAGATATGCATCATCTATTATAGAGAAGTTATTAAAGTCAGCAGCAGCTAATGCTGAGAACAATAACGGTATGGACCCAAGTAAGTTATATGTAGAAGAATGCTACGCTAACAAGGGACCAACAATGAAGAGAGTACATCCAAGAGCACAGGGTAGAGCTTACAGAATCGAAAAGAGAATGAGCCATATCACTGTTGTTTTAAATGAAAGATAATTATTTTCTAAGAGATAGAAAGGAGTCTTTATGGGACAGAAAGTTAATCCTCATGGTTTAAGAGTCGGCGTAATCAAAGACTGGGATGCAAAGTGGTATGCAGAAGACGATTTCGCTGATAACCTTGTAGAAGATTATAACATTAGAAAATTCCTCAAGAATAAGTTATATGCTGCAGGAATTTCAAAGATTGAAACAGAGAGAGCTTCAGACAGATTAAAGATCGTTATTCATACAGCTAAGCCTGGTATCGTAATTGGTAAGGGCGGTGCTGAAATCGAGAACTTAAAGAAGCAGGTAGAGAAGTTAACATCTGCTAAGAAGTTAAGCATTGATATCAAGGAAGTTAAGAGACCAGATAAGGATGCTCAGCTTGTTGCAGAGAACATCGCTCAGCAGTTAGAGAACCGTATCTCTTTCAGAAGAGCTATGAAGTCTTGCATGGGCAGAACAATGAAGCAGGGAGCTAAGGGTATCAAGACATCTTGCTCAGGACGTCTCGGTGGAGCTGATATGGCTCGTACAGAGTTCTATAGCGAGGGTACAATTCCTCTTCAGACACTTCGTGCAGATATCGACTATGGATTTGCAGAAGCAGATACAACTTATGGCAAGGTTGGTGTTAAGGTTTGGATCTACGAAGGTGAGGTTCTTCCTACAAAGAATAATGCCAACGCTAACGTAGAAAAGGAAGGGAGCGATAAGTAATGTTACTACCTAAGAGAGTTAAACATCGTAGACAGTTCCGTGGTTCTATGGCTGGTAAGGCTACAAGAGGCAATAAGATCACTAATGGTGAATTCGGTATTGTTGCAACAGAACCTTGTTGGATCAAATCAAATCAGATAGAAGCTGCCCGTGTCGCTATGACAAGATATATTAAGCGTGGTGGTAAAGTATTTATAAAGATTTTCCCAGATAAGCCGGTAACAGGTAAGCCTATCGGTGTTCGTATGGGTAAAGGTAAAGGTAACTTGGAGTGCTGGGTAGCAGTAGTTAAACCTGGACGTGTAATGTTCGAGATTTCAGGCGTTGCTGAAGAAACAGCAAGAGAAGCTTTACGTCTCGCAACACATAAGCTTCCTTGCAAGTGCAAGATTGTTTCACGTGCAGACTTAGAAGGCGGTGATAACAGTGAAAATTAATAAGTATGTAGAAGATTTAAAGGCAAAATCAGCTGCAGAGTTAAATGAAGAATTAGTAGCTGCTAAGAAGGAACTTTTCAATTTAAGATTCCAGAACGCAACAAATCAGCTGGACAACACAAGCAGAATTAAGGAAGTTCGTAAGAACATCGCTAGAATCCAGACTGTAATTGCACAGAAGAATGCTTAATTAAGGCATGTAGACTTAGATATCCTAAGAAAGGAGAATAACTGTGGAAGAGAGAAATTTAAGAAAAACTCGTACAGGTAAGGTTATAAGCAATAAGATGGATAAGACAATCGTTGTTGCAGTACAGGACAACGTTAAGCATCCACTTTACAATAAGATCGTTAAAAGAACTTACAAGTTAAAGGCACACGATGAGAACAATGAATGTTTAATCGGAGATGTTGTTAAGGTAATGGAGACTAGACCTTTATCTAAGGATAAGAGATGGAGATTAGTTGAGATTATCAGTAGAGCAAAATAATAAGAATTTATTTGTGATATTACTGAAAGGAGTAGTATTATGGTACAACAGGAAACCAGACTTAAGGTTGCTGATAATACTGGTGCTAAGGAAATTCTTTGTATCAGAGTTATGGGCGGATCTACAAGAAGATATGCAAATATCGGTGATGTAATTGTCGCTACTGTTAAAGAAGCAACACCAGGCGGCGTTGTTAAAAAGGGTGACGTTGTTAAGGCCGTTGTCGTACGTTCAGTAAAGGGCGCACGTCGTAAGGACGGTTCATATATTAAATTTGATGAGAATGCTGCTGTTATAATTAAAGATGATCAGACTCCTAAGGGAACTCGTATCTTTGGTCCAGTAGCCAGAGAGTTAAGAGATAAGAAGTTCATGAAAATCGTATCTCTTGCTCCAGAAGTATTATAGGAGGTACCACAATGTCAGCTGTTAGAATTAAAAAGGGTGATACTGTTAAGGTTATCGCAGGAAAAGACAAAGGCAAAGAGGGCAAGGTATTGTCTGTAAATGCTAAGAATCATACAGCATTAGTTGAGGGTGTTAACATGGTTACAAAGCATGCTAAGCCAAGCGCAGCTAATCAGCAGGGTGGAATTCTCCACCAGGAAGCACCAATCGATATCTCAAATATCGCTTACTCATTAAAGGGTAAGGAAACAAAGATTGGTTATGACTTCAAGGACGGTAAGAAAGTTCGTGTTGCTAAGGCAACTGGCGAAGTTATCGATTAATAAAGGAAGGAGGCAATAATTTTGAGTAGACTTAGAGAATTATACGATAATGAAATTACTAAGAAAATGACTGAGAAATTCGGTTACAAGAACCCAATGATGGTTCCAAAGATTGATAAGATCGTAATTAACATGGGCGTTGGCGAAGCTAAGGAAAATTCAAAGCTTCTTGACACAGCTGTTAAGGAAATGGAAACAATTGCTGGTCAGAAGGCAGTTCTTACAAGAGCTAAGAATTCAATTGCTAACTTCAAGTTAAGAGAGGGTCAGGCAATTGGTTGTAAGGTTACATTAAGAGGAGAGAAGATGTATGAATTCCTTGACAGATTAGTAAACCTTGCATTACCACGTGTACGTGACTTCCGTGGCGTTAGCGCTGATTCATTTGATGGAAGAGGTAACTATGCTTTAGGTATCAAAGAGCAGATTATCTTCCCAGAAATCGAATATGACAAGATTGATAAGGTTAGAGGTATGGATGTAATCATTACAACTACAGCTAAGACTGATGAGGAAGCTCGTGAGTTATTAAGATTATTCAACATGCCATTTAAGAAATAATTAAGGAGGGAAATTCAATGGCTAAGACTTCTATGAAGGTTAAGCAGCAGAGAGCACCTAAGTTCTCTACAAGAGCGTATACACGTTGTACAATATGTGGTCGTCCACATTCTGTTTTAAGAAAATACGGAATCTGCAGAATTTGCTTCCGTGAATTAGCTTACAAGGGACAGATTCCTGGAGTTAAGAAAGCATCTTGGTAAAATCAATTAACGTAGTCCTGGTAACAGGAAACCAGTTAAAATAAGGAGGAAAATTTCAATGACAGATCCAATTGCAGATATGCTTACAAGAATTCGTAATGCAAATACAGCAAAGCACGACACAGTTGATGTTCCATCATCTAAGATGAAGCTTGCAATCGCTAAGATTCTTTTAGACGAGGGTTATATTAAGTCTTATGAGCTCGTTGAGAACGGTAAGTTCAACGATATCCGTATTACATTAAAGTACGGTGCTTCTAAGAATGAGAAGATCATTTCAGGTCTTCAGAGAATCTCTAAGCCAGGTCTTAGAGTATATGCAAACAAGGAAGAACTTCCAAAGGTTCTCGGTGGTCTTGGTGTAGCTATTATATCTACAAACAAGGGCGTTATCACTGACAAGGAAGCTAGAAAGCTCGGCGTTGGTGGAGAAGTTCTTTGCTTCGTTTGGTAATTATTGAACACTTACACACAGGGAAACGGGAATCCTATCCCATCGTAGTTCAGCGTATATGAATGTTTCCCTCATTATAATTAGGAGGTGCACGGCATGTCACGTATAGGAAGAATGCCTATCGCTATCCCAGCAGGAGTTACTGTTGAGATTGCAGAAAATAATAAAGTGACTGTAAAGGGTCCAAAGGGAACTCTTGAGAGAGTTTTACCAGCAGAGATGGACATTAAGCAGGAAGGTTCTGAAATCGTTGTTTCAAGACCAAATGACTTAAAGAAGATGAAGTCATTACATGGACTTACAAGAACACTTATTCATAACATGATTATTGGTGTTACAGAAGGCTATGAGAAGAAGCTTGAAGTTAACGGTGTTGGTTATAGAGCACAGAAGCAGGGTAAGAAGTTAGTTCTTTCATTAGGCTACTCTCATCCAGTTGAGATGGAAGATCCAGAAGGAATTGAAACAGTTCTTGATGGAACAAACATCATCATTGTTAAAGGTATCAGTAAAGAAGCAGTTGGCCAGTACGCAGCTGAAATCAGAGCAAAGAGAGCTCCAGAGCCATATAAGGGCAAGGGTATCAAGTATGCTGATGAAGTTATCAGACGTAAAGTTGGTAAGACTGGTAAGAAATAATTAAAGGAGAAAACATAATGGTTAGTAAGAAATCAAGAACAGTAGTTCGCGAACAGAAGCATAGAAGATTACGTAATCGTTTCAGTGGTACTGCAGAAAGACCACGTTTAGCTGTGTTCAGAAGCAATAATCATATGTATGCTCAGATTATTGACGACACAGTTGGAAAGACACTTGTATCAGCATCAACTCTTGATAAGGAAGTTAAGGCAGAGCTTGAGAAGACAAATAATGTTGAAGCAGCAGCTGCTGTTGGTACAGTCGTAGCAAAGAGAGCATTAGAAAAGGGAATCAAGACTGTTGTTTATGACAGAGGCGGTTTCATTTATGCAGGTAAAATTAAGGCATTAGCAGAGGCAGCTCGTGAAGCTGGCCTTGAATTCTAAGCGGAAGGGAGATTACAGTATGAAACGTACAATAATTGATGCTAGTCAGTTAGAATTAAATGATAATGTAGTATCAATCAAGCGTGTAACAAAGGTTGTAAAGGGCGGACGTAACATGCGTTTTGCAGCATTAGTAGTTGTTGGTGACGGCAACGGACACGTAGGTGCAGGTGTTGGTAAGGCAGCTGAAATTCCAGAAGCTATCCGCAAGGGAAAAGAAGATGCTATCAAACATTTAGTAGAAGTTCCAATCGATGAGAACGGTTCAGTTCCACATGATTTTCTTGGAAAGTTCGGAGGAGCTACAGTATTATTAAAGAGAGCTCCAGAAGGTACTGGTATCATCGCTGGTGGTCCAGCACGTTCAATCCTTGAGCTTGCAGGTATCAAGAATATCCGTACAAAGTCACTTGGATCAAACAACAAGCAGAATGTTGTATTAGCAACAATCGAAGGACTTAAGTCTATGAAGACTCCAGAAGAAGTTGCAAGACTTCGTGGAAAGTCAGTTAGCGAGATCCTTGGTTAATTAAATTGTGATTCCTGCTAAGCAGGAGATGGAGGTTAAAATGGCTGAGAAGTTAAGAATAACTTTAGTTAAGTCTCCAATCGGCGCTGTTCCTAAGCATAGAAAAACTGTTGAAGCTATGGGTCTTACAAAGATGCATAAGACAGTTGAACTTCCAGATAATGCTGCTACAAGAGGACAGATTCAGCAGATTGGTTATATGTTAAAGGTAGAAGAAATCTAATTACAGATAAGGAGGTGCAATGATGGATTTATCTAATTTGAGACCTGCAGAAGGTTCAGTATTAAGCGATAATTTCAGAAGAGGTCGTGGACATGGCTCAGGTAACGGCAAGACAGCTGGTAAGGGTCATAAAGGACAGAAAGCTTTAGGGCCGATTTTTAGAAGAAAGAGGATTCACTACAGAAAAGGTAATTATTGATACATTATTAATTCAAGTTCTTGCTTACAAAGAGTTAAGGAAGAGCACTAAGGAGAAGATCGAGGCTCTCGGCGGAACCTGCGAGGTGATCTAATATGTTTAAAACACTTGTAGGCGCTTTTAAGAACAAAGATATAAGAAAAAAGATAATATATACATTATTAATTCTTGTTGTTGTCAGAGTTGGAAGTTTACTTCCAATCCCTGGTGTAGACACCAATTATTTTAGTAGCTTACTTAGTGGAATTAATACTGGTGATTTAAGTTATCTCAGTGCTTTTACAGGAGGTTCATTCGAAAGAATGTCCCTCTTTGCGCTGAGCATAACACCATATATCACATCTTCAATCATTATGCAGCTTCTCACAATTGCAATTCCTAAATTAGAGGAAATGCAGAAAGAGGGAGAAGATGGTAGAAAGAAGATTGCATCGATTACAAGATACGTAACAATTGGTCTTTCTTTAATAGAAAGTATCGCTATGGCGGTTGGATTTGGTAGATCAGGTCTTATCAAAGATTCAGCACAGCTTAGCACATTGCATTATGTAGTATGTATAATCGTAGTTATAGCTGCACTTACAGCTGGTTCAGCAGTATTAATGTGGCTTGGTGAGCGAATCACTGAAAAGGGTGTTGGAAATGGTATTTCAATTGTACTTTTAATTAATATCATATCAGGTATGCCTAGTGATTTTGCTACATTATATAGCACATTTGTTGCACCAAAGACACCTGCAAAGGGTGTTTTAGCAGCAGTAATAATATTAGCAATTCTTATTGTTATGGTAGTTCTTGTATGCTTCCTTCAGGATGGAGAGAGAAGGATTCCTGTTCAGTACTCTCAGAAGGTCAGCGGTAGAAGAACAGTTGGCGGACAGTCAACAAACATTCCATTAAAGGTTAATACTGCAGGGGTTATGCCAATTATTTTCGCATCATCACTTATGCAGTTCCCAGTTATAATCGCCCAGTTATTTGGTAAATCATATGAGTGGACCAGATATCTCAGCTCATCATACTGGTGCAGAGTTGAAGCTCCAAAGTATTCAATTGGTTTATTAGTATACATAGTACTGCTTATAATATTCGCATACTTCTATACATCAATAACATTTAACCCAATTGAGGTAGCTGATAACTTAAAGAAGGCTGGTGGAGTTATCCCAGGAATAACACCTGGTAAGTCTACAAGCGAATATCTTAACAAAATACTTAATTATATCGTATTTATTGGAGCTGTCGGACTTTTAATAATTGCCCTCATTCCAATAATGTGTACAGGATTCTTTAATGCTTCTGTTTCATTCGGTGGAACATCAATTATCATTATTGTTGGTGTAGTACTTGAGACATTAAAGCAGATTGAGTCTCAGATGTGCAATCGTTACTATAAGGGATTCCTCAGTGAGTAATTCTTTATATCACGGATGATATTAGTATAAAATATTGACTTGCCCGGTTTATGCCGGGTAAGTCCTTTGTGTATTATGATTTATTACGAATATTTATGATTTTGGAATGGAGAAAATATTATGAAGATAATTATGTTAGGTGCTCCAGGAGCAGGTAAAGGTACACAGGCTAAGAAGATAGCAGCAAAATATGCTATACCACATATCTCTACAGGAGATATTTTCAGAGCTAATATTAAGAACAATACAGAGCTTGGACAGAAGGCAAAGACATACATGGATAAGGGAGAGCTCGTACCTGATGAATTAGTAGTAGATCTTATCATGGACAGATTCAAGGAAGCAGATTGTGCTAACGGATATGTACTTGATGGATTCCCAAGAACAATTCCTCAGGCAGAGGCACTTGATAAGGCTCTTAGTGCTAATGGAGAGTCAGTTGACTATGCAGTCAATGTCGAAGTTCCTGATGAAAATATAATAAACAGAATGTCTGGAAGAAGAGCATGTGTAGGTTGTGGAGCAACATACCATATCCAGTTCAATCCAACAAAGGTTGAAGGAATATGTGATGCATGTGGCGAGAAGCTTATCTTAAGAGATGACGATAAGCCAGAGACAGTAAAGAACAGACTTTCAGTATATCATGAGCAGACACAGCCATTGATTGAATACTATTCAGGAAAGGGTGTACTTAAGGAAGTTGATGGTACACAGCCTATGGATGATGTATTTGCTGCAATAGTTAAGATCTTAGGTTAATCATCTATGAGTGATATAAAGGGATATTTTGCAAGTTCTAAAGCAGGCCATGACAAAGGTACTGTGTATATGATTCTCGAATCTGATGATGTATATGTTTATCTGTCGGACGGTAAATTAAGACCGACAGATAAACTTAAAAAGAAAAAGCTGAAACATGTTCAGCTCATAAAACAAAAAGATAGTGATCTTGCAGAAAAGATAGAGAAAAACCTGTTTATAAGTAATGAAGAAATAAAATATGCGATTAAGCAGATTAAAACCAGTGCCAAATAATAGGAGGTAAACTTATATGTCAAAGGCAGATGTAATTGAAATTGAAGGAAAGGTAGTTGAGAAATTACCTAATGCATTTTTTAAAGTAGAACTTGAGAATGGACATCAGATACTTGCTACAATCAGTGGTAAGTTAAGAATGAACTTCATCAGAATTCTTCCTGGTGATAAGGTAACAATTGAGTTATCACCATACGATTTAACAAAGGGAAGAATCATTTGGAGAGATAAATAAAAACAATAGGAATATATGTACAAAATATTCTTTATAAATTTTGTAAAATTTTCCTTGCGTTGATAGAAAAGGTTGTGCTATAATAGCAACCGAACTTGTCTGAAAGGAGGCTTTTGCAGTGAAGGTTAGATCATCAGTTAAACCAATTTGTGAAAAATGCAAAGTCATTAAAAGAAAGGGCAGCATCAGAATTATCTGTGAAAACCCTAAGCACAAGCAGAGACAGGGCTAATTACCCTGAAGCAGAGAAGTAGAAGTACTTCTCATATTTCTGCGTTATAGTATCAATGTCACTAGTTGGTATTATAACTAATTCTGTCTTTAATATAATGGACAGAGAACAGTTTTGCGGCTGCAGCGATGACACATCCGGATAAGTTGACGGTGTTCATTGCTATCAAATATAGTAGACTGAAGGTGACGCACACATTTCAGGCGTTCAAAGCGGGGGATAGAGCTTAGGACGAGCTGCGTAGGAATCGGACTACATTTTTCTATCTTTATTATTAATATTAATTTAATTGATCAAACGGAGGTTAAAGAACACATGGCTCGTATTTCAGGTGTAGACTTACCAAGAGAAAAGCGTATTGAAATAGGACTTACTTATGTTTACGGTATTGGCCGAGTAAGAGCATCTAAGATTCTTGAAGAGGCTGGCGTTAATCCAGATACACGTGTTAAGGATCTTACAGATGAAGAAGTTGCAAAGATTGCTAAGGTTATCGATGCTGATCCAGAACATTTAGTAGAAGGTGACTTAAGAAGAGAAGTTGCCATGAACATTAAGAGATTAAAGGAAATCGGATGCTACAGAGGAATCCGTCATAGAAAGGGACTTCCATGCAGAGGTCAGAAGACAAAGACTAATGCAAGAACATGTAAGGGTCCTAAGAAGACTGTAGCTAATAAGAAGAAATAATTGAATTGTTAAACTCACAGGAGGTTAGTTATCATGGCTCAGAAAGTTACAAAAAAAGTGACAAAGAAGCGTGTTAAGAAGAACGTTGAAAGAGGACAGGCACATATTCAGTCATCTTTCAATAATACAATAGTTACATTAACAGATGCAGAAGGAAATGCTTTATCATGGGCATCTGCAGGTGGACTCGGATTCAGAGGATCTAAGAAGTCTACTCCTTATGCAGCACAGATGGCAGCTGAGACAGCAACAAAGGCTGCATTAATCCATGGATTAAAGTCTGTAGACGTTATGGTTAAGGGACCAGGTTCAGGTAGAGAAGCAGCTATCAGAGCACTTTCAGCAGCTGGTCTTGAAGTTACAAGTATCAAGGATGTTACTCCAGTTCCACATAATGGATGCCGTCCACCAAAGCGTAGAAGAGTTTAATTTAGGGAGGTAAGATTACAATGGCAGTTAATAGAACACCTGTCCTCAAGAGATGTAGATCTCTTGAAATGGATCCTGTATATTTAGGAATAGATAAGAAATCTAGAAGAAAGGCAAAGAACGCTGGTAGAAAGGTTAGCGAGTATGGAATGCAGCTTCGTGAGAAGCAGAAGGCTAAGTTCATCTACGGTGTATTAGAGAAGCCTTTCAGAAATTACTATAAGAAGGCTGAGAGACAGAAGGGTATGACTGGTGAGAACCTTATGATCATGCTCGAGCTCAGACTTGACAATGTTCTTTTCAGATTAGGATTCGCTAGAACAAGAAAAGAAGCAAGACAGATCGTTGATCACAAGCATGTATTAGTTAATGGTAAGTGCGTAAACATCCCTTCATACCTTGTAAAGGCTGGAGATGTTATCGAAATCAGAGAGAAGTCTAAGTCATCAGCAAGATACAAGGAAATCCTTGAGTCTACTAACGGAAGACTTGTTCCAGAGTGGTTAGAGGCAGATGCAGACGCTCTTAAGGGATCAGTTAAGTCAATCCCTACAAGAGAAGTTATTGACGTTCCTGTAAACGAGATGCTTATCGTCGAGTTATATTCTAAGTAATCCGTACCGGAAATATAGAATAAAACTTATAAAACCCATAAAAAGGAGGGACTATACATGGTTGATGCAGATTTTAATTTCAAGATGCCAAAGATTGAGATGACAGAAAAATCAGAAGATGGCAAGTATGGAAAATTTGTTGTTGAGCCACTCGAAAGAGGATATGGTTTAACATTAGGTAATTCTTTAAGAAGAATTATGCTCTCTTCATTAGTTGGTACAGCTGTAAGCAGTATCAAGATTGAAGGTGTACTTCATGAATTCAGCTCAATTCCAGGTGTTAAGGAAGATGTTACTGAGATCGTCATGAACATCAAGCAGTTATCAATCAAGAACAACGGAAATTCTGTTGAGCCTAAAGAAGCACATATTGACTTCGTAGGCGAAGGTGTAGTTAGAGCATCAGATATTCAGGTTGATCCTGATATTGAAATAATCAATCCGGATCTTGTTATTGCACATCTTAATGGTGCAGACAGCAAGCTCACAATGGAACTTACAATCACTAATGGTCGTGGTTATGTAAGCTCTGAGAAGAATAAGAGAGATGATCAGCCAGCAGGCGTTATCGCTATTGATTCAATCTACACACCAGTAGAGAGAGTTAATATGGCAGTTCAGAATACTCGTGTAGGTCAGGATACAGATTTTGATAAGCTTACACTTGATATTTTCACTAATGGAACAATAGAACCAGATGAGGCTTTAAGTCTCGCAGCTAAGGTTTTAAGTGAACATTTAAAGGGATTCATCAATCTTTCAGAGAACGCTCAGAAAGTGGAAATCATGGTTGAGCAGGAAGAGGATGAGACTACTAAGGTCCTTTCAATGAGCATTGAAGATCTTGAATTATCTGTTCGTTCATCTAATTGTCTTAGAAGAGCTGGTATCAACACAGTTGAAGAGCTTTGCAACAAGACATCAGATGATATGATGAAGGTAAGAAACTTAGGTAAGAAGTCTTTAGATGAAGTTCTCCTTAAGCTTAAGGAAATGGGCTTACATCTTAGACCTAACGAAGATTAATTTGTAGATACGGCGGCTATACAGTAAGTCCATAAGCGCATGTGTAGCTGTTACAAATGGAGGTAAATCATGGCAAAATATAGAAAGCTCGGCAGAACATCTAGCCAGAGAAAGGCTTTATTAAGAAGTCAGGTAACAGCATTAATCGAGAATGGCAAGATTGTTACTACAGAGGCAAGAGCCAAGGAAGTAAAGAAGATGGCTGAAAAGCTCATCACACTTGCAGTTAAAGAGAAAGACAACTTCGAGACAGTTAAGGTTTCAGCAAAGGTTCCTAAGAAGGATGCTGAAGGCAAGAGAGTTAAGGAAGTTGTTGATGGCAAGAAGGTTACTGTATATGAGACAGTAGAGAAGGAAATCAAGAAGGATCTTCCTTCAAGACTTCATGCTAGAAAGCAGATGGATAAGGTTCTTTACACAGTTACAGAAGTTCCTACAGCAGCTGCTGGAAAGAAGAAGAATACTAAGACTGTTGATCTTACAAACAAGTTATTTGATGAGATCGCACCTAAGTATGCTGGTCGTCAGGGCGGTTATACAAGAATCGTTAAGATCGGTTTAAGAAAAGGTGATGCAGCAATGGAAGTTCTTCTTGAATTAGTTTAATTTCAATTGCAATTTAAGCGGGTAAGGAAACTTATCCGCTTTTTTTGGAATCTGCGGTAAGACTTAAAAGGGCAGGAGGTCATATGGGAATAGTTAAAGCAAAAAACCTCACATTTGAATATATAAGACGAGATGAAGATGGTAATGTTGAGGGAATAACTAAGGCTGTTGATAATGTGAGTATTGACATTAAGCAGGGCGATTTTGTTGCCGTGTTAGGTCATAATGGCTCCGGTAAATCAACATTTGCAAAACATCTGAATGCGCTCGTTATGCCGACAGAGGGAACTGTGTGGGTTGATGGTATGGACACAAGGGAAGAGGAGAATACTTTAAAGGTAAGACAGACTGCCGGAATGGTATTTCAGAACCCTGATAACCAGATAGTTGGAACTCTTGTTGATGAAGAGGTTGGATTCGGACCAGAGAATATTGGTGTTCCAACGGAAGAAATATGGGAACGAGTTGAAAAAAGCCTGAAAGCAGTAGGAATGTATGCTTTCAGAAACCAGTCGCCAAACAAGCTATCTGGAGGACAGAAGCAGAGGGTAGCGATTGCTGGAATTGTAGCAATGAAGCCAAAATGTATTGTCTTAGATGAACCAACGGCAATGCTTGATCCGTTGGGACGAAAGGATGTACTTAATGTGCTCCATGAATTGAACAGGCAGGAAAATGTAACGGTTATACTTATCACTCATTACATGGAAGAAGTAATTGATATAGACAAGCTTTATGTAATGGATGATGGAAAGCTGGTAATGTCAGGAACACCAAGAGAAATATTCTCACAGGTAGAGAAATTAAAGAAATTGAGACTTGATGTGCCGCATGTTACAGAATTAGCCTATGAACTTCAGAAGGAAGGAGTTCCATTAAAGAATGGAATATTGACTTCAGAAGAATTTACAGAGGAACTCATTAGAGTTAGAAATGAGGGTTTCAATGTCAATAATAGTAGATAATATCAGCTATATTTATGAAAAAGGCACTGGCTTTGAGAGGCAGGCTTTGAAAAATGTGAGCTGTGCAATAGAAGATGGTGAATTTATCGGACTTATTGGTCATACAGGTTCGGGTAAATCCACATTTATACAGCATCTTAATGGACTTGTTAAACCGACTGAAGGCCATATATATTACAATGGCAGAGATATATATGAGCAGGGCTTTAATATGAAAGAATTAAGAAGCAGGGTAGGACTGGTTTTTCAGTATCCGGAACACCAGCTTTTTGAGACTGAGATATTCAAAGATGTATGTTTTGGTCCTAAGAACCTTGGCCTTTCACAGAAGGAGGTTGAAATCAGAGCATTTGAGTCGTTAAGACTGGTTGGAATAGATGATAATATGTTTTATCAGTCGCCATTTGATTTGTCAGGTGGACAGAAGAGAAGGGTTGCCATTGCAGGTGTACTTGCGATGAAACCTGATGTTCTTATTCTGGATGAACCAACGGCTGGCCTTGATCCTAAGGGAAGAGATGATATTCTTAATTGTCTTAAGTATTTAAGGGAAGAGACAGGAATGACTATTATTCTTGTATCACACAGCATGGATGATGTTGCTAATTATGTGAGCAGAATTATGGTAATGAATGATGGTGTGCTGACATATGATGACACTCCAAGAAATGTATTCAGGCATTATAAGGAGCTGGAGGCAATAGGGCTAGCAGCACCACAGGTAACTTATTTGATGAATGATTTAAAACAGGCAGGCTTTGATGTTAATACAGATGCTATCACAATAGATGAAGCGAAGGAAAGCATTTTGTCAGCACTGGGATAAAGGAAGTAATATGATTCGAGATATAACAATAGGACAGTATTATCAGGCAGATTCGGTAATACACAGACTGGACCCGAGAGTTAAGCTTATGGGTACCTTAATATTCGTAATATCCCTGTTTCTGGGAAGTAATATATGGCTGTATCTGGTTGTAGCAGCATTTTTGGCGATTGTAATTGCACTGTCAAAGATACCTCTTAAATTCATTGTTAAAGGTCTTAAGGCAATTGTAATATTAATTGTAATCAGTGCGGCATTTAATCTGTTTCTGACGCCAGGAACGCCTCTTATTAAGATATGGAAGCTGACAATAACGCATGAAGGCCTTAATACGGCTGTATTTATGGTTATAAGGCTTATTTTTCTTATTATGGGTTCATCCCTTATGACACTTACAACAACGCCTAATAACCTTACAGACGGGCTTGAAAAGGGACTTGGATTTCTTAAGTACATTAAAGTTCCGGTTCATGAAATTGCAATGATGATGTCAATTGCATTGAGGTTCATCCCGATTCTTATTGAGGAAACAGATAAGATAATGAAGGCACAGATGGCGCGAGGTGCAGACTTTGAGTCAGGTAATATTATTAAGAAGGCAAAGGCTATGATACCTATTCTTGTACCTTTATTCATATCAGCGTTCAGAAGGGCTAATGAACTTGCAATGGCTATGGAGGCGAGATGTTATCACGGTTCTGAAGGAAGAACTAAGATGAAGCCGCTGAAATACTCCAGAAGAGATATTAATGCATATCTTATTATCGCATTGTATCTTGCATGCATTATTGTGGTTAAGGTTACGCTTAAGTTAATATAATCAGTGTGTATACAGATATGACATTTATAATAGTTTGATTCTGGCTTTTAAGGAGGAACGCCATGCGAAGAATAAAGCTTATCGTAGCTTATGATGGAACAGAATATTCCGGCTGGCAGATTCAGCCGGAAGCACCAACTATAGAAATGTATCTTGACAAGGCAATTCGCGAGCTTACCGGTGAAAATGTGCATGTGACCGGAGCAAGCCGTACAGACGCAGGTGTGCATGCATATGGAAATGTAGCTGTATTTGATACGGAATCGACAATACCTGGAGACAGATTCACATTTGCACTAAACAGATTCCTGCCGGATTCAATTGTTATTCAGGATTCATGGGAAGTGTCTGTAGATTTTCACCCAAGGCACTGTGACACAAGAAAGACATACGAATACCGCATACTTAATACTGCTGTTCCGTTGCCTCAGAAGCGCAATTTCACATGGCATGTTGCAGGCAGTATTGATATTGAAAAGATGAAAGAAGCTGCAGCATATATTGTTGGTGAACATGATTTCAAAAGCTTCTGCTGTGTGAGAACTCAGGCAGAATCGACTGTCAGGACTATATATTCACTTGAGGTCCTGCAGGAAGGCAGTGAGATAATTATCCGTATTAAAGGAAATGGATTCTTATACAACATGGTAAGAATTATTACAGGCACGCTTATTCAGGTAGGAAAAGGAAGATTCAAGCCTGAATATGTGAAGCAGATGTTAGAGGCAAAGGACAGGACTGTTGCAGGGCAGACTGCTCCTCCACAGGGACTTACACTTGTTGGCATTGAATATGTGGATAATGATGACGCAAGGGTTGTCTGATGTGGATAACTTTTTTGGATAAAACATTTGCAAAAGTATATTGACACACGTGGTTATGTGTTATATAATTCAGAAATGTGGCGTGATAAGTGCGCCCATAATTAAGGTTTTAAGTGTTTCACCAATGCCCCGGAGAGACATTTATATACATTAATAATTAAGCATTATAGCAATATTTCAGGAGGAAAACTAATGAAAACTTATATGGCTAGTGCATCTACAATCGAAAGAAAATGGTATGTAGTAGATGCTGCAGATTATACATTAGGTCGTTTAGCATCACAGGTTGCTGCTGTGTTAAGAGGAAAGAATAAGCCAACTTACACACCATTCCTTGACTGTGGTGACAATGTTATCGTAATTAACGCTGATAAGGTTAAGTTCACAGGAAAGAAGCTTGACCAGAAAGTTTACTACAGCCACTCAGACTATGTTGGTGGTTTAAAGGAAACAACACTTAAGGAAATGATGGAAAAGAAGCCTGAGAAGGTTATCGAGCTTGCTGTTAAGGGAATGCTTCCAAAGGGACCTTTAGGACGTCAGATGTTCACAAAGCTTCATGTTTATGCTGGTCCAGATCATGAGCAGGCAGCTCAGAAGCCAGAAGTATTAAAGTTTTAATATAAGGACACATATAAGGAGGAATTAACAGTGGCTAAGAAAGCAAACGGAAAGTTCTACGGAACAGGTAGAAGAAAAAGCAGTATTGCTAGAGTATATTTAGTACCAGGTACAGGTAATATCACAATAAATAAGAGATCACTTGATGAGTATTTCGGTCTTGAGACACTTAAGGTTGTTGTAAAGCAGCCATTAGCTCTCACAGAGACAGCTGACAAGTTCGATGTAATCGTTAACGTACACGGTGGCGGATACACAGGTCAGGCTGGTGCTATCAGACATGGTATCTCAAGAGCACTTCTTCAGGTTGATTCAGACGAGTACCGTCCATCACTTAAGAAGGCTGGTTTCTTAACAAGAGATCCAAGAATGAAGGAAAGAAAGAAGTACGGTCTCAAGGCTGCACGTCGTGCTCCACAGTTCTCAAAGAGATAATATTAAGAAAATTGACATTTCAAAAGCCCCGAATTTTCGGGGCTTTTTCTTATGTCAAAAATTAAAAAATAAGTCTTTTTTGAATAGTAGCCACATTGTAGACACACAGTAGCCACACCCAAAAATAAAAATCAATTTTCTAATATATAACAATATAAAAAAGTCATATTATTAATAAGCAAAAACAATAAAACTTTTATTTTTTTCAAATGTATGTATTTGATAGTTCCAAACCTTTCACTTACATACTTTTTTTATATTCGAAATTATTATTATGTTGTGTCAATAATTGTTCAGTTAAATCATTATCTGTTTCAAATTCTTATTGGAAAAGAATATGCCGGACTCTCCGTCTAAATTCTTGATAGAAATGTCGAATGCTTCATCAATAGCAAATAGTAAGGAATATTACTCTAAAGAGAGTGTTCAGTGGGAGATTATAGCAGGTAATCGTACTGGTACTGTTGAACAGATGGATGTTAATGTTGAGGTGATGGCAAGAGATTTGCAGGAAATATTGAGAATAGGAGCGGAGCAGAAGAGATTGTGGGAGGTGTATGAGGGAAGATAGCTGTAGATAAAAATAGTTGCAATTATAAAAAGATAGTTCAATAAAATGGATGCTAATTTGCAGTAAGATAAATGTAAGTGTAGCATCCATTTTTAAGACATAAATTAAGATATATATTGATAAATTAAGATATAATGATATAATTAACATAAAAAGTGTCCAATAAGGGATAAAATATGTTGCATAAAATGGAGATGAAATTATGAGTTATTCAGCAACACAATTAGCAAAAAAATTAGACATTTCTAGATCATATTTATATTATCTTAAAGATAATGGCGTAGTTGAAGTTGAGATAAATGATAATGGCAGAGTTATATGGAATGAAGAAGCATACCAAAAACTTAGTGAATATATAAAGAAAAACAAAGCGGATAGTTCAGATGAGCCTAAAGATGCGCCAAAAGAATATAAAACTACTAAAATAAATAATCGCAGATATTTGGGTAATAAATATAAGTTACTTCCGTTTATTACAAGAGTAGTTGAAAATGAATGTAAAAATATAAATACAGTAGCAGATATTTTTGCAGGAACAGGTGCTGTTGCTTCTGCTTTTATTGATAAGAAGATTATTACCAACGATATTATGTATAGTAATTACATATGTCATGTTGCCTGGTTTAGTAGTGAACATTATTCAGAAGAGAAAATTATAAAAATTATTACACAATATAACAATTTGAAAGTTGTTGAAGATAATTATATGAGTGACAATTTTTCTGATACTTATTTTTCTTTGGATGATTGCAGAAAAATAGGATTTATTAGGCAGGATATAGAGGATAAATTTAATTCAGGAGTTATTAACGCAAGGGAGAGAGCTTTACTAATAACATCATTGTTATATGCAATGGATAAGATTGCTAATACATGTGGACATTATGATGCCTACAGGCAGGGAGTGGAATTTGAAAAACATTTGGAAATGTATGTTCCACAACCAGAACCTGATGTTAATGAGAACAATGTTTGTTATAATATGGATACAAACGAATTGGCACCAGAGATAGAAGCGGATTTAATCTATATTGATCCACCATATAATTCAAGACAGTATTGTGATGCGTATCATTTATTAGAAAATGTAGCTAGATGGGAAAAGCCAGAGGTATTTGGTGTTGCTAGAAAAATGGACAGAACAGCTTTAAAAAGCGATTATTGTACCCAAAAGGCAACAGTAGCATTTGAAAATCTTATTGATTCAATTCATGCAAAGTATATTTTACTTTCATATAATAATATGGCAGATAAAGGAAATGACAGATCTAATGCCAAAATAAGTGATAATGACATTATGAGAATTTTAAGTAAAAAGGGAAAAGTAAAAGTTTTCTCGGAAGATTACAAAGCATTTTCTACTGGAAAGTCTGATATACAGGCAAATCAGGAAAGATTATTTTTGTGCATATGTAATAATGAAAAAAAAGAAGTTATTCCATCAGCATTGAATTATACAGGCGGAAAGTATAAATTGCTTTCACAAATTCTTCCATTGTTTCCGAAAGATGCAGATCAGGTTGTAGATTTGTTTTGTGGTGGTTGTAACGTTGGGATAAATGTAGATTGCAACAAAGTTTTGTTTAATGATAGTAATGAATATCTTATGGGGTTATTGGATACATTTAGACGATTAACGAAAGAAGAGATATTTGATTGGATATATAAAAGTATAGACAAATACGGATTATCGCTAGTAAGTAAGAATGGATATGATTTTTATAATTGCGAAAGCTCAAAGGGATTAGGTGAATATAATAAAGCCGGTTACAATAAACTTAGAGGTGATTTTAATAAAAAAGCCAGCAAAGATAATGAGTATTATTTAATGTTATATTTGTTAATCGTATATTCATTTAATAATCAATTACGATTCAACAGGAAAGGAGAGTTTAATTTACCTGTTGGCAAAAGGGATTTTAACTCTAAGATGCAGGGAAAGCTGGAAGCATTTATTGATAGAGTTAAGAGTGGAGATTATAGGTTTACAACAGATGACTTTAGGAATGTAAGTATGGAAGACTATACAGATAAAAGTTTTTTCTATGCTGATCCTCCTTATTTGATAACATGTGCATCTTATAATGAACAAGCTGGATGGACAGAAAATGATGAAAAAGATTTGCTGAATTATCTTGAAGAGCTTGATAAAAAGGGGATTAGATTTGCCTTATCTAATGTATTGGAAAGTAAGGGTAAGAAAAATGTAATACTTTCGGAATGGATTAATCAAAATAAGAAATTTAAAGCTATTCCATTGAATTATGATTATACCAACTCAAATTATCATACAAAAAAGGATGGAATAACTAAGGAAGTGTTAGTAGTAAACTATTGATTAGAGGAGATATTTTATGGCAAAAAAGATTGGATTTAAAAGTTATTGCTGGGCTATTGGTACAACAAGCTATCGTACTGACAACTTTAATCTGAGTATAGAAAAACAATTGCATTTACTGAGGCAATTCAGAGAGTTGGAAGAAAATAAAAACAAGAAGTGGGGAAATAATAAAAAGTTTCAAGCAGAATATTACAATTTTTTGAAAGAAAATAACTTTGTAAAAGGAGATGCTGCTCTTCCAGATAAAGATGCAAGAGAAAAAACATCAGGATTAAGAGATATAGGACTTCTAGATGATGAGCGTAACATAACAGAAGCAGGATTAGAACTGTTAAGAATCACTGATTCAGCAGATTTTTCAGCGGATAATTTTTTGGAAATTCCGAAGGACAGCTTTTTATATTTCAAACAGATGTTAAAAACATCAAATGTTGTAGAGGGAAAAATCGTAAGACCCTTTGTCGTATTTCTGTATGCTGTAAATGAATTAGGTTATCTCACAAATGATGAGTTTACATATCTATTACCATTATGTGTGGATGAGCATACTACAAAAAATATAGTTAAGAGTATAAAGAACTATCGCGAGACTGGTGAGAAAGATTTTGATGATATTATTTTATCCGTTTTGATGGAAAAAGATAATTATAAACAGGCGTTGAATTTGTTGAAAACAGAACCTATCTCAGAAGAATTGATATGTAACGTTGGAATCAATAGAAAAAGTGCAAAATATGACAAGCCGTATTATACCTTATATTCATTATTAAAAAAGATTGTATTTTCAAAAGATAATCTTGCATTAGAATTTTATGAAGCTACAAAGAAATTAACCAATAGTAAGGTTGGAGGAGCTTGGAGAAAATATTTTTTCAACAGTAGTGCACGAAGTGTAATTTCAAGAGAGGGGCTATCTGTACTTAATACTGTTCCTATATTACAGGTAACAACAGAAGAACAGTTTAATGAAGAATTTTTTAAGGTGGTGCATACTTTTAAGGCTAGAGCAACATTATCAGATTACTTTGATTTGAATAGAAGATATTTCAAAATAACAGATATCGTTTTGTTTGAGGATAATAAGGTAAACCTGGATGTACTTCCACAATGCTATATTGAGATTATAGCAGGAAATCTGTTAAATATAGCTTTTGAACAGACAGAGTTATTACCCCAAAATTCAAAGCTTAAAGATATAGATTCATTCTTTGATATAGACATAAATATATTATATCAGAAATTAGGGCATGCTCTAGGTACTAGTGTAACTAATAAGGAGATGGCTCAGAAGGTTATAAAAGATGAGCGTTACACAAGATTTAATAAGCTTATAGATGGTAAGTTTGATAAAAATACTATTATTAGACTGCTTGATGATTTTGAAAGCAGAAATGACGATGAAATAAGAAGCATAGTTACAGACAATGCGGATATTCCTACAATATTTGAATATGTGCTTGGTATAGCATGGTATATAATCAGCGAACGAAAAGGTGATGTTCTTGAATATATGAATTTATCATTAGAAGCGGATTTATTACCGAAGACTCATGCTGGAGGCGGAGAAGCTGATATAGTCTGGAAGTATGAAATGACATATGAATATCCTAAGCATACATTGTTAATAGAAGCAACTCTTGCAGATGGTCAAAATCAGCGTAGAATGGAAATGGAGCCAGTATCAAGACATTTGGGAGATTATTGTCTGGCACATCCTGAAGACGAAGCATATTGTGTGTTTATTACAACATTTTTAAATAATAATGTAATATCAGATTTCAGGGCTAGAAGGTTTATGGAGTATTATAATAACGCAGGAACTAAGTATATTACAGGAATGAAAATTCTCCCTATACAGACTACCGAGCTTAAAACATTACTAAGATTTGATGTTAAGTATCCACAGATATACAAAATGTTAGATGCAGCTTATAAAACGGATGGGTCACCTAAAGAGTGGTATGAGAATAGTATTGTGAGAGAAACTGGTATGTATAATGGTGTTGAGATATAGAATGAAAAATACAATTAAAATGTTATATTATGATAGATCATTGTAATTATTTCAAATAAAACAAATTCAAAACATTATTAAAACAAGACAGAATAAAGATAAAGTTTTTAGATATAATATAAAGAAAAGAGGGTTATAGGATGATAGTAATGTCAAAAATTTTTGATAATAGAATAAATAGCTGTAATTTATATGTTGAAACAACATTTGGAGAATATTTAAGCTTTGCAAAAGATATTATTAAGAATAACGAACTTCAAAGAAAAAGAGTTCGTGCCTCAAAATCAGTATATTCGCTTTTGAAAAATGATTTAAAAAGAGGTTGCGTAATGCCTCCGTTAGTATTGGCAATAGCAGGTGATAAAGATATTAATTTAGAGGCAGAAAATAGTATTATATCACAAGATATAGTTGATAAAATAAAAACAGATTGTAAGGATATTTTGATATTGGATGGGCTACAACGTACATATACGTTGATAGATGCAGATGCAGAGATTAAGCAGGAAGAACCAGAAAGTTATCAGAAATTTTTAAACTATAAATTACGCCTTGAAATATATGTCGATATTAATAAGTTTGGAGTTTTATATAGAATGTTGACATTAAATACTGGTCAGACACCTATGGCTGCAAGACATCAATTAGAGATGTTGTATCGTGATAAACTAAATACATCTATAGAGGGCGTAAAGTTAATAACGGATGTGCAGGGAAAGGCTGATCCGGAGGATAATGAGTTTGTTTTCAAAAATGTGATAGATGGATTTAATTCTTATATGAATAGGAATGAACTTCCTATAGACAGGCAAGAGTTGTTAGAAAATATTCAAATGCTGGAAAATATGTCTAATGAAGATGTTACAAATGATATTTTTGAAGAATTTTTGGGAATATATGTAAAAGTTTTTAATAAGTTGTGTAATGTGAGCAATAATTATTATTTGACTGATGAAGATAGAGATATGTATGAAATAAGCGATTCTCCATTTGGAAAAAGTGTAAGGAAAGTATTTTCTACTTCTCAAGCAATGACAGGATTTGGTGCAGCAATTGGAAGAATGAAAGACAATGGACTTATAAAAGATATCGATGAAATTGATACTATGTTAGAGAATATTTCTTGTGTAAATAATGAGTGGTTTTTAGAAATGCTTGTAAAGTTTGATAAAATCAAGCAATCATCTAAAAAAATTGGTAATGGACAAAGAATGTTTATTCAATATTTTTTTAGAGAGTTATTTAATAAAGATAGCGACTCATATTTAAATTTATATGCAGCAGTAAATAATGGATATCAGAAATATTCTAGCCAGGTATAGAATCATGAGGATTTTTGACAAATGTGAAAATAAGATTTATACAAAAATTAATTATGAAAAATTAGAGAATTGTTTTTGTATATTAGATGATAATGATAACATCGTTTGTGATGTTTATCCTGAAATAAAATTGGATTCAGATTATAAACCAGGCAATTTTGAACTTAAAATATTATACAATGATAGGCAGGATTGTACAGAAGAAAGTATTTTTCAGGTATATGCTGAGAAGCAACGAATAGGATGGATTTTTCCTATTCAAGCAATAAATTCTAAAGAACATAGTTATGCTGAAAATGCATATTTTTTAAAATATGCATATATTGCTTGGTATTTACTATTAGATTGTTTGAATGTGGAAATAGAATCAATGGACGAATTTGATTTATTAAATCAGTATGATGATGGAATAAGTATTTTGATATTAGATAAAGAAAATTGTGATAAATTAGATGATTTTGAATTCGATAAATATGTTATTGGATTATATCAAAAAGGATATTCTGTAACAGGAAAAGGGAATTTATATGCCGATTCTTCGGATAGAAGTAAAAGAATTAATATAAAACGTCAATCTACTGAATTAGATGATGTACCATATTTGATAGAATTGTTCAAAAAACAAATTCCATTAGAAAACAATGATATTAGTAGATTTTATTTGTATTATCAGGTTGTAGAAATTCTTATTTCTAAGGTGTTTGACAAGGAATTTTCAAAATTTATAGAGGAGTTGAAGGACACAACAGAAAAATTATTTGACAAAAAAGAAGATTTAGGACATATGTCAAATGAGAAGTGGAGAGTTAGAAAGTTATGTAACGATTATTGCTCGATAGATACATATTTGAAATCATGTTTGAATGATAAGTGTACGGAGATGTTGAATTATACTAAATGTAAAGTTTATGATAACATGGAAGATAATTTATATCAAGTTCGTTGTTTAATGGTACATAGAATGTATATATTAGATGAAAGTGCTGAGCAAATGCTTCATGATTTAGATAATATCTTCCTGGATGTAGTCATTCAATTGGTTTTATCATATTCTGCAAAATAGTGTTATTTTTGAAAGTGTAATAGTTATTGGTTGTTAGTGTAATTACGGATTCCAATCCTCATCCATAGCATCAGCCCAGTCCTGCAACTCACAGCCGAGAGCTAATGCAGCATATTTAAGCGGCTCATCAATTGCAAGATTATCAATAAGCCTTTGCGAGTTAGGAGTAGTATGGAGATTCTTTTCTGCCACAGCACATGAGACAAACAGAAGTACATTGTCGTCAAAAGCAATATCAATTCCGTTCTTGTATTGGTTGTAGTAAGCAAAGTATTTTTTCATAATGATTGTCCTTTCTTCAATAGAGTAATGAGCAGTTCTGGGAATATGTGGGTAGTGCTATGCATACAACAGATATGCAACACTACCATACACAGATCCCCTATTTGTGGGCTTTTCAAGCTATCAAAACATTCTCAAAGAGATAATATTTACAATCCAAAGCGTCTTATTGCACTTCAGAAAAGTATGTTACACCCCAGAATTTCGGTTCTGGGGTGTTTTTTATATAAAATGTGATAGAATATATTATAATAGTTAAGTATTAAGTGTAATTAAAAAGCTATTTTCGTATTAATTAGAATGGAGAGATATTTATATGACAACTGTAAGCACAAAGAGTGGTAGAATTATAAAAGTTGTATCCAGAGAAGAAGAGAAGAGTACATTGACTGAATCAGACAGTGAAATGGACGAAAGAGCGGTTGAAGCTGTTAAGGCAGCGATAAATAAAGCTAAGATTTGTAAGAAACCTATAGCAGGTTATGATAAAGAAAAAAAGCGGGCTTATGTAGAGTATGCGAATGGGGAAAGAAAGTATGCAGAATAGAAAACCGATGATTCTTGTATTAGCAGGAACAAATGGCTCGGGGAAAAGTACAATAACAATTTTTTTTTATAAAGTTGGTAAATATACTAATGATGATGATGTTGTTGTTATCTTATCTTGTAATACCAATACAATTTATTACACCCCAGAATTTCGGTTCTGGGGTGTTTTTTGACATTAATTACATTAACCCTTCATCTGCATCCTATACTTAAGTGGCGAAACAAGAAACTCCTTTTTAAATGCATAACTAAAGTAGCTTGTACTTTTAAATCCGCATTCATATGCAATTTGATCTATTGGTTTGTCAGTATTTGACAGTAAAACTATAGCATGTTCTAATCTTACCTTAGATAAATATCTTGAAAAAGCTTCTCCTGTATTTTGTTTGAATAGCCTTGAAAAATGAGAGCTGGAAAAGCTAAATAATTTACAAATATTATCCACATTTATATCAGTCATATAATTAGAGTCTATATATCTCATAACATCATTGATATTTTTGTTTATTTTCTTGCCCTGGCTGCCGTTTATATCATGAGATAACTCATGCTCAATAATAAATATAATTAAGTATGTAAGCAATGCCTTTAATTTAGAATCTGAGTATGGTGAATTAATATTATACTCAGTCAGCATCTTTTCAAAAATATTCCGGACAACTTGCTGGTCTTCATGATTCAGAATATGGTATTTTTCAGCGTAGAATCTGTTAAATGCAACAGCAGATATTTCTGACTTTATATAATCAGCTATATCAAATGAATATTTAATAAGTATGCTGTTATGCGTTTCATTGCTAGTATAAAAGGTCTGGTGCTGTAATCCAAGAGGCATTGTTCCAACATATCCTCTGAGAATATCCCACTCCCCATCAGTTGAGTATACATGATGACTGCCAGATATCTGAAAACCAATCTCATAATGTTTTATACATGCACTCATTGATGGCATATGAAAATTAATATCTTTTCCGTTATAAACGATACTTCTGTTTATTTCAAAATTATTACCATCTTTTATAGGTCTTGGCATGCATTTTACTTCCTTCCAATGATATTAAATATAAAAATAGCATAATATCTAAAATTCTATTTGTAAAGTGATATTTTTTTTAAAGAAAGCGACAAATTAATAATGTATAATATATATGTAACTAAGCAATTGTTTTTTGAGGGGAGATTAGTAATGAATGATGAGAGAATGCCAATTAACATTTATAAACTTGATGCTGGTTATAATGATAAGGGAATGAATAGTAATGAACTTATTAAAGATTATAAACGGAATATACACAAATGGTATTTTATAGCTGCTGTCGACATTGTGTTTGCCTTGATTATAGCATTTGTTAATTTTAAAGTTCCTGACACGGTAATGATGAGCCTGATTATTTATATTGTAGTATTGGCACTGCTTATAGTAAGTATTGTCAGGATTCATGGATATCGTTTACAGTGTAGAAGTATACAAGGGGGATTTAACAGATGAAAAAATATAAGCTGAGTACGAGGATAAGTGTCTATATAGCTGTGATTTTATCGCTGGCTATGAGTGGGTTGACCATAAGAAGCCTGATTGTTAAAAGAAATGTTCATTCAGTAAGTGTTACATTATATGGAATTGTATTTGTATCATTACTGGTTGTGTCAGCAGTTTCATTGATTGTGTACATATACAAGAGTAAGATTGGAATATATGTAAGTATTGCCTGTCTGGTTATTATATTTGCATATGGAATTATAATGAAAGATTCACCATTACAACTCATAATTATATTTCTGCCAGTTATTTACGCTATGTTTTCAACTAGAGAGTGATTGAAAAAATTTAACTTTCTTCGATTGGACTTCCAGAGGTTCTCACACCACTAAAAAGTCCAATCGTATTCCATTAGAAAGTCAAGCAGCAGTAGAAAATAATTATAAACAAGAACCGTCTCTCAATGTTGAGTGGCCATCTGATGAAGAGGCAAAGTTTAAATGGATATCATCTGAGATTCTAAGCCTTAATAAGGAAGGGGCAAAAGTGCGGGTCAAAGCTCAAACTGATTTTATAAAATATCATTATGAAACAGAATGTACAGTCAGGTGGAATGAAAACCTATCAGAGACTAAAATTAAAAATGCTAGTATTACGGCGGTGTAAGCATTTGTTGCGGATGGTTGATATATTAGAGCTAATATGATACTTGCGGATTTAGAAGTCGACACATTTAATAACATTGGCATTGAGATGGAATAATATTCTTTCTTCAATAAAGTAATGAGCAGTTCTGGAAATCTGTGGGTAGTGCTACGCATACAACAGATTTGTAACACTACCAGATACAAATCCCCTATTTATGGGCTTTTCAAGCTATCAAAACATTCTCAAAGAGATAATATTTACAATCCAAAGCGTCTAATGGCGTTTACCAGAAAAGTATAGTACACCTCGGAAATTCGGTTCCAGAGTGTTTTTTTAGTTTGTGAACTGTGGTATTATTATAATATAATGAAAAATATTATTTTGGATAGATGTTTATATGACAACTGTAATCACAAAGCGCGATAGAATTATAAAAGTTGTATCCAGAGAAGAATAGAAAAGTACAATAACAACTTTTTTGATAAAGTTGACAGATATGATTGGAGAGCCATATATGATTAAAATAGCATTTTTCGATATAGATGGAACATTGTTGAAAATGGGATGTAAAGAACCGACAGATAAAACAGTTAAGGCGTTAAATTCTCTTCACCAGAATGGAATATTGCTTTGTATGGCAACTGGCAGAGGCTATCTTTCAATCCCTAAATTCAAAGATATTACATTTGATGTGCTGCTTACATTTAATGGTTCATATGTAATGGCTGGAGAAAAGATTATTTTCAGGAATCCACTGAATAATAATGATAAACATCAGATAATTCAAAATCTTAATAAAATGAACAGAGCAGCTGCAATCAGCAATGAGCATTTTATTGTTACTAATGGCACAGATGAGCATCTGGAAGAGTACTTTAAATTTGGAAATGAAACATTGACAATTGCAGATAATTTTGATGAGTTATGTAAAGAAGATATTTACCAGATTATGTGTGCGTGCAGAAAAGAAGAATATGCCCAGATACTGCAGGGAACAGAAGATACCCAGATAACTGCATGGTGGGATAAAGCAGCAGATATAATTCCATTGAATTGTGGTAAGGGAAATGCGGTAAATGCAGTGCTTAATTATTATGGATTATCGAAAGATGAGGCGATTGCTTTTGGTGATGGTAGAAATGATATTGAAATGCTAGAAGCTGTTGGTACAGGAGTGGCCATGGGGAATGCCATTGATGAAGTCAAAGCAAGAGCAGATGTCATATGTAAATCCGTTGAAGAAGACGGAGTGTATCATTACTGTCTGGAGAAAAAACTCATTCAATGTTGATGGACTTATTATACAGCAGGGTTGCAGAGTGTTATATACTCTGCAACCCTGTTAGTCATTTATAGCCTTAATTTTACCACCATTTCTCACGGTAAGAGTATTCACCGCGGTAATTAGAAGCATTATAATCAGGATACTTGAAAGGTGCATATACATCATCCTTAGGTGCATCATCCTGTGTATATATGTACATTGAATCATAATCCCATGTGACAATCTCATCACGGGCATCGCCGTAGAGGTTTACAGCTTCAGCACACATGGTAGGATGACCATCATCAGGGAATTTAACAACCTGGATACCATTGCCATCAATCATTCCGCCGCGCTCTATATCAGCATTAAGAAGGATGAAGTCCTGACCGTCACCAGTCCAGTTTACAGGAGTTAAGAGATTACCATTAAGCTCGTTCTCCATTTCCCATAACTGATTACCCTCGCTGTCATAGAAATATATAATTCCCTGGTGTCCCCAGAAATTAACAACAACCATTTCATAGCCCGGGCGGTTAGGAAGATAATTAGCAAGACTTACACGCTGTGCATGACCGATGCCGTCCTTCTTAAGAAGCTTTCCGTTAAAATCAGATATCAGGAAGCCTTCCTTTCCTGCAACACAGGCAAAGAATTTAGTACCTTTGTGTGGTCCTGACTCAAATCTGCCTGGAACAATCTCATCAATATGGTCTTCATTAACAGGCATAGTCCACATTTTATTACCGTGGCAGTCAAGCATGTTATAACCAACTAAAAGTTCATCATGTCCATCTCCGTTAATATCAATTGCAAAAGGAAAATGTCCGGTATTCTTATCACTCTGGAAATGCCACATAACCTCAAGGTCATCGTTAAGTGCATATACTCTGCAATAACGGTCCTTAATGAGAATATCGCGTGGCTTGTCAAGACCACGGAAATTACATATACGCATACCATCAGGATTAATTCTGTCAAATGCGTAGATTTTATCAGGAACACCGATAATAGTTCCGTCCTCTTCTGGTGTAGAGAAAGGTGTTTTGGCACGTTTCTTCACTTCACCTGTTCTGCCATCAAGAATCAGCACTTCAAAATTCTTGGCTGTAATAACCTCATCAAAGCCATCACCGTCAATATCATATATCTGCATAGGCATATCTGCTGATATAGTTCCAATGTCGTGATTATCAGTAGGTTCACCATGCTGCCATAATATATTGCCATCAAGGTCAAATGCGGTGAGACAGCTGATTGTTCCATAAGCATCACGGTTTACTCTTTTCTGGCACTGAGCCATAACCATCTGATACTCGCCATTGCCAAGAAGATGACCGAAACGAAGCTGTCTTCCGGTGCCGCAGCCTTTGAGGTCAATTTTCTTAAGAAGCTTCATCTTAGGATAATGTGCCTGTGCATCTTCACATTCAGCTTTATAAGCATTTCTTGCAGCATCAATAGAAGCAGCAGTACTTTCAGAAGTAGTAACATTTACAAAACCAAACTGTGTAGGGATAGTTGCAGTAATGGCAACCTTGCCACCCTGCCTTGCATATTCAGTGTCAAGGTCAAAATAAACCTTATCATCAACACTGCATATAACATGGCTGCCTTTAATCTCAGCCTTAAGTACATAAGTATCATCACAGTTGTAATCAAAAGGTACAGAATCGAGTACAGTAACCTCCTCCTTATGACGATACTCAAGTCTTAACTCATGCTCTTCAAAAACAAGGACAAGAAGATTAGCAGAGTTCTGACAACAAAAACCAATGCCGGCATTGCCCCATTTGGTAGTAAACATACGCACACTTGCAGTTATAGTATAATCGCGCCAGAATCTGTCACCGCTTGTGAGCATAGGAAATGTGCGGTGTGGCTTGTCATTGCGGATACGCATCTGCTCCATAAAATGTTTTCCATTATATTCAGAAATAATCCAGGAAGCCCCCTGACCGTTATAAGTGTGGTTGCATACCGGGTCATACCATTTACCATAATATCCAGGATAATGGATAAAATGATACTCACCCATTGCCGAATGATTCTTATCATAAGGAAATTCACCAATAGGAAAATCAGAGAAATCTTCATTAAGTAAAATAAAATCTGCCATAATAACCTCCGTTCTAAAATAAAAAATATAATTAATGGTTCTTTCTGTAGCTTCCGGGCGCTTCGCCCATGATTTTTTTAAATGTGCCGCCCATAGTATTACTGTCGGCGAAACCACATTTGTCAGCAATCTCAGTAATAGAGAGGCTGGTGTTGACTAAAAGGTCTGCTGCTGCGTGCGTTCTTACATAAATAAGATACTCTCTGAATCTGAAGCCTGTAAAAGCCTTAAATTTCTTGGAAAGGCTCGATTCACTCATATTAAAAAGTTCTGCAGTAGCAGCCATAGTTATGTCATTGTGATAATTCTCGATAATATATTCAATAACCTTCTGGATAAGTTCATTACCTGTATCCATTTTCGTAATAACATTATCTTCATACATCTGACAGCGCAGAATAAAAAGTATAAGTTCATGAAAATAAGAATGTATGAAAGATAAAGACAGACTATCTACACCATTGTGTTCATAAGAAATCTTCTGGATAATTGATGATATATAATCAAGTCGTCTTTCTGGTATATGGACAACAGGATGTTTATGGAAAATGCTTTCTATATCCAGAGAGGAATCATCAGCAATCAACTTTAAATCATCATTATTAAAATATAACACATATCTTGTATGGTCACTTCCGGCGAGGTAAGTAGTCATGTGCGCCATGTCTGGTGGGATAAGAGCAAGTCCGCCCGGATTTAACATATATATTTCATCACCTACATAAAGGGTGCAGGAACCAGAATATATAAACATCAGCTCCCATCTGTTATGTTCATGAAAATGTTTCATCTTATAAGATGGAGGCACAGTAGCAATATCCGTGTGGAAATTGTCATTAATAAAATGGTACATTGCCGTCTCCTTGGTATATGAATAATATCTTACGAAGCAAAATCATATACTGATTATAGGTCGTTTATAGAGAAACTGTTACTGATTTTTTACATTTTTTTTTGATTTTGAAAGATTTCGTGCTGTTTTTTTGTATCTATAAAAAAACAATGTGAATATAATAAAAGCATCTTAAGAAGCAGAAACAATTTAATATTAAGGAGGAATAATATGATACGAAGAAACAAAATTATTGCTTCTGTTGCTGTCAGTGTCATGACTGGCGTTCTTGTTGCAGGCAACTTAGCTCCATTACAGGGATACTATGCATTTGCACAGGAAACAGGAGTAAAAACTGCAAGGTATTCAGCAGTAAAAGACATTAACAAAACATTAGAAGGTTACACACCAATGGACAGTTCTGATCCGGTTGAATTCGGTGGAACTTACATTAAGTATCAGGGTGAGACAATCCAGTTGTCGGAGACAGCCATATATCTTGATGGATCGTTATCAGATGAGCTTGCTGCCCAGTACCCATATGTATATAACGATATTACTAAGGCATTGTCAGCAGATGCATTAAAGAATGGAACAGCAGACAAACCAATGACAGTATATGTTGCACCATATGTGTATTGGATTGATGATCCGGCAGCAACAGATACAGTACAGAAGACCGAGGGATATTCAGTACCTTATGGAATGGTTGTTAATTCAGAATATCTTACTATCAAAGGTCTTACAGGAAATCCTGATAATGTTGTATTAGCAGGAAACAGAGGACAGTCACATGCCTCTAACGGTAACTACACAATGTTCAGATTCAACTGCAGCGGTGCACTTACAGTTAAGAACATAACAATAGGTAACTATTGTAGCGTTGACCTTGATTATCCGCTTATGAGTGAGCTTAATCAGGCAAAGAGAACAGAGACAATCACACAGGCACAGCTTGCTGATGTTTCAGGAGACAAGATGTTTGCAGATAACTGTAACTTCATAAGCAGACTTAATCTTGACCCAATAAATGGAGCATCAAGAAGTCTTTATAACAACTGTCATTTTGAAAGTACAGATGATGCCCTTAATGCAAATGCTGTATATGTAGGATGCGATTTTGATTTCTACGGAAACAGACCATTATATTCATCATATGGTACAGGTTCAACATTTTTAGGTTGTACATTTAATTGTAAGATATTAAATGTTGAAGCTGAACCTACACAGTTCTTTACTAAGGAAGGCGGCACAATTACCGTAGTAGACTGTGTATATAACAGTAATTTAAGTGTACCTATATCAATTGGATGGACTAAAACACCATCAACTTCATTAAAGTGTTATCAGAGCAACATAATTCATAATGGACAGAGCATCACAATCGGTGGTGAGGGTGCTAAAGAAACCGTTGATATGACAGGCAAGTCAGTACTTGATGCCTACAAGGTTGTGTCAGGTGGTAAGACATATTACAACACATACAATCTTTTAAAGGGCAGTGACGACTGGGATCCATTAGGAGTTAGGGATGTAATTAAAGCAGCCGGACAGGACACAGTTGCAACACAGCTTTCAATAACATCAGATGTCACAGAGATTGAATCTGGAAAGGAAACAGCTTCAATAGGAGGAACAGTTAACTATTTCTATGGAACTAATGATACAACACAGAAGATAACATACAGCGTATCAGACGAAGATAAGGCATATGTGAAGTTAACAGATAATGGTGACGGAACATGCAAAGTAGAAGGTACTAATAATGATGATGCAGCTAGGAAGGTCATTATAAATGCATCTACAGAGTCAGGTCTTGAAGCAGCAGTTGGAATTACTGTAAAGCCAAGCAAGATTGAAGCACCAGCATTTACAAAGGCACCAGTTATTACTAATGACGGACAGGGCAGTCTTAAAGTAGATTACTCACTTGATTTAGGAAGCAGAGAAGACATGTCTGCAATCTCATGGTACAGATGTACAGATGCAGAGGGCAGCAATCCTATACTTGTAGCAGTAACAAGAAATGATTCACCAGAGTATACATATAAGTTAACAGCAGGTGATGTAGGATATTACATCATGGCTAAGGTAGAATCTAAGAACATCAGAAGTGATTATGGAACACCGGTAAATACAGTATATGACAAGGCAATCGGAGTGAAAGATGTAAGAAGCAAGAACCTTTCTACAGATTTCTCTAACTTCCCTAATATAAAGCAGTCAGAAATCAAAGCTGGTTTCTGGACAGTAGATTACAACCGTCCAGCAGATACAGAGAGCTTCGGAAGCTGGCAGGGAGCTGATACAGAAGAGCCTTGGAAATATGGAACAACAGGTAATGGCTGTGTAGGGGCAGGATTATATGAAGGAACACAGGGTTCAAGAATTATGTACACACCAGTTGAGGGTACATATGGTGATATGTCACTTGAGCTTGTAGTTGACCCGGCTAAGACAGCAGGTCAGGGATTTGGTAGTGCAGGTCAGTATATGGATGTACTTCTCAAGTTCGATACATCAACACTTACAGGATACGGATTAAGAATAGTAAGAACTAAAGCATCATCTAATGCCGTAACATTTGTACTTGTAAAATATGACAACGGAACAGTAACAGAAATCTCTGATGAGGTTATCGCAAGTTGCTATGCAACAGGTTGTACAATCAGCTTAAAGGTTGAAGGTAATAAGCTCACTGCTCATGTTGAGACACCAACAGAACAGCTGGCAGATCAGGCGCTAAGGGATATCCACATGTAGTTGACCTTACAGCAGATATTGCAGCTAACAGCTTTGGCGGTGTTGCAATACAGCATACAGGAACAACAGGAGCTGGTGGATGGCAGAATACAACAATGCTTCATAACTTAAATGTTACATGGGAAGGTGAGAACAACCAGAACCCTGAATATGTTGAAGGAAATCCATCAGATAACGAGAATCCGGCAGAGAAACCAGATGATTCAACAGGAACTTCAACAGGAGCAGATACAACAGTTAAGACAGGCGATATGAGCCATGCAGGAATGTATGCCGCATTAACTACAGCAAGCCTTTGTGCATTGCTTGGAATGGCAGCAGTATACATGAGAAGAAGAAAAGATATCTAATTTCATAAGAATTTTCTTTACAGGAGCACCCGCAATTATATTGCGGGTGTTTTTGCGTGGTGAATGTGTGACCGTATGTGATTGACATTTTAATTATTATGCTATAAAGTTTTATAGAACTAACCAGTATAAGATGGAGGATAAAACTTAAAAGCATGAAATATAATATCAGAAAGTATATATTGTCAGGAATTACAGTAATTCTTGCAGCGGCTGTTCTGACGGCATGTGGTGGCAACAAGCCAGAGAAGGACGATACAGCCCAGAGTACACAGGAAATATTTGCAATGGATACATATATGTCGCTTACTGCATATGGCAGCAATTCAGAGGAAGCAGTAAGTAAAGCAGGTCAGGAGATTAACCGTCTTGATGCAATGTTTTCGGTAGGAAATGAGGACAGTGATGTTACTAAGATAAATGAAAATGGAAGCGGTGAAGTATCGGAAGAAACCGCATTTATAATGAACAGGGCAATGCAGGTATCTAAAGAAACTAAAGGTGCTTTCGATATTACGATATACCCGGTTATGGAGCTGTGGGGATTTACCACCAAGAATTACAGAGTGCCTGAAAGCGCCGAGATTGCGGATGTACTTAAGCATGTTTCTTATACAAATGTGGAGGTTAACGGGCAGCAGGTGACATTGTCAGATGGTGCAAGCATTGACCTTGGTGGAATTGCCAAAGGTTATACTTCTTCAAGGGTGATTCAGATTATGAAGGACTGCGGCATAGAGCACGCAATCATTAATCTTGGAGGCAATGTGCAGGTGCTAGGAACTAAGACTGATGGCTCGGACTGGAGGGTTGCCATACAGAATCCTGACAGTGAAAGCAGTTATCTTGGTGTATTAAGCACTGCTGATAAGGCAGTTATAACATCAGGTGGATATGAGAGATATTTTGAGCAGGACGGACATGTATACCATCATATTATAGACCCGCAGACAGGTTATCCATCAGAGAGCGACCTGACTTCTGTTACAATTGTATGTTCTGACGGAACAACAGCAGATGCATTGTCAACGGCGCTTTTTGTAATGGGGCTTGATGGTGCGAAAGAGTTGTATAGAAGTGGCTCGCTTGATTTTGAGATGATACTTTATGATGGAATCAAAGTATATGTGTCAGAGGGAATAGCTGACAGTTTTTCAACAAATATGAACGCGGAAATAATTACCAGACAGCCTTAATGAGAATTATTATTAACAGTCTGTATTGACAAATGCGGGGACTAAAATATATTCTATAGAACAGTTAGAAAAAACTAATTAAAGATAGATGAAATTACTTTTGTTTATGAAAACTAACCGTTGATATAAAGACTAGAAGGAGCAGACATGTTATTAATAATATCACTTATAATCGTAGCTTTATTCATATATTTTCTTAAAGGTTCACTAAAAAAACACGCGGGTATCTACTATATAGGGGCGGCAGTAATCTCTATTGTGGTATTCCTGCTTGAGTTTCTGCCAATGCCTTTGTTTGTAAAGAACAATATACTAGGAATATTTGCAAAAGGCTCTATTGGAACGGCAATGTTCGTTGCAGTAATGTACACAGGTGCACTGCCTAAGGGCAGCAAGCTGATTGCACCGCTTATGAAGATAAGAGGTGAATTGTCAATTACAGCGGCAATACTTGTCCTGTGTCATAATTTCACATATGGAATAACATATTTTAAAATGCTTTTTATTAAGCCGGAGGCATTATCAGCAACACAGCTTACAGCAGCAATAATAAGCCTTGTGCTTATCATAATAATGATTGTGCTTACAGTAACTTCATTTCAGGCTGTAAGAAAGAAGATGCAGGCTAAGAAGTGGAAGCAGTTACAGCGCACAGCATATGTGTTTTATGGTCTTATGTATGTTCACATTATGCTCATTAACATACCTTATGCGAGACTTGGACTTGGCATGTATATTGCAAATGTAGTTATCTACAGCATAGTTTTCTTAGGCTATGCGGAGAATAGCAAAGGCTGTATCAGTAAAGGCAGCAAGAGCCGGAAAGACATACGGTAAGAAACCAGAGACGGTTCTGTATGGACTGGCATTGGTTATATGTGCAGTGATGACGGTGTCGTGCTTTGCAGGAAGACAGACAGTGTCGGCATCGGAAGACAATGAGGAATGGAACGATTTCTTTAACGAAGAGACAGTTGCAATGGTCAAAGAGATTGAGAGCAGTACGGCTAAGACAGATGCCGAAGGAACAACACAAGAGAGTCTGGAAGAATCAGTTTCATCAGATGGACAGTCAGACTCACAGGCTGGCGGTGCAGGAAATGAAGTGTCGGGAAATAGCAATAATTCCGGTTCGGATAATGTTTCTGGTAATTCATCAGGTAATAGTTCTGACAGTGGTAATCAGTCAGCCAAGCCGGATAATGGTTCTGACAATAGTGGAGAGCTGAGCGGCGGTTCAGGCAGTGACGCACCGGCTAATACAAAATTTAAAGCAGATGGAACTTATACAGGTTCCGCTGTGTGTGAGACTTATAACTACAATGTAACGGTTACAATAGTCATATCGGGAGATACGATTACATCGGTTACTGCTGAATCAGAAGCGGGTGCGCAGGATGTGCAGTATTTTAATATGGCAAATGCAAAGGTTCCTGCACAGCTTCTTGCAAATCAGAGTACATCAGGTGTTGATGCAGTATCTGGTGCAACCAAATCAAGCAATGCCATCAAGAAGGCATTTTACTATGCTTATAAATCAGCTAAGAAGTAGGCAGATTTGTAATAGAAAAATTATAAGGAGAAAATTCCTCTCCTCACCAATGGGTTCGGATTTTGCTTCGCAAAACAAGGAGGATTTATGAGGAAGAACATTTTTACTAAGATTGCTGCTGTTGCAGCCGCTACTGTTCTTGCAGTTACAGCACTTCCAGCTCTTGTGTCTGATACACATGCAGCAGATGATGATTATTCATATGTATATGCTGGACTTACATGGCAGGAATACTGGGCTAATGAGGGCGTATATAACGCAGGAGATGTAACATCATCTAATGAGAAGGATACACATGGTGAGTACGATAAAGGCGGTTTTGATACAGTAACAAGAGCAACAACCAATCATGGTCTTCACAGAGGAAGCTATCAGTGCATGGCAACAATTGATACAGAAGATGGTAAGAAGTATGAGCTTGCCGGCTGGAGTAGTGATGGAAAGCAGATGATACTTACAGATGGTACACAGCTTTCATACAACAGAGGTACAATTACTAATGCTGATGGTACAACAACAAAGTTAGTATCATATGAAGTAACTGGTATTAAGTATGTTCCGGTTAAGGTTAAGACATCTGATCTTGCTGATTTTGAGCAGCATTACAGAGTTGTCAAGAATGGTGAGAAGTTATACGGTGGATTCGGTGAAAACAAGCTTAGTTCATATGAGTATACAGCAGCAGTTAATGCAGATACTAACGGACTTAAGACAGCAGTTAAGAATGCAGACGGAACATATTCATTCTCTGCAAGACAGACTGGCAATGGCAAATCATTTGCAGAGCAGGATATAAGTGTGGCTGCTAACATTACATCTACAGTAAAAGATGCTACAGGTTCATACGGTGAATTCTTAAGAGTTGATATTAATGGTGATGGTTATGGCGCATTAGGTGCTATGATGCAGGCTGTTAAGTGGACATATTATGGAAATGATGCAACAAGAACAAATGCTGTTGCTACATATGGTACTAAATTCGCAGCAGATAACTGGATGCACAAAGTAATGGGAATCCAGCTTGGACTTACTGATTCAGCACGCTGCCAGTTACCAGCAGGATATGATGGAACGGGTTACTGGTCACTTACTGTATATGCATTAGGATATACTGATACTACAATTGATTTTGAAGCAACTGATGCTAATATCGTTAAGGTTAAAGCACCTGTAAGTGATACATCAAAGCTTTCAGCAGCTATTGCAGCAGCAGATGCACTTAACGAAGCTGATTACACAGCCGAGTCTTGGGCAGCTATGAAGCTTGAGTATGAGGAAGCAGTCGATGCACTTGCAGTTGCAGAATATCAGGCAGATGTTGATGAGGCAACAGAGCATCTTACAGCAGCAATCAATGCATTAGTAAAGGTTGATGCAGGTACACCTTCTGGTTCAGAAGAGTCTGATAACACAACAGAAGCAGGTACTTCAGATACATCTGTATCAGATGTTAAGACTGGTGATTCTAACAACATGATGGCTTACATCGTAGCAGCAGCACTTGCTTTAACATCAGGTGCAGCAGTAACAGGCAGACGTAAGATTAAGAATGTAAGATAACTGATACGCTAAAATCTAATAAAACTATAAACAAGCCAAAGAACCGGGTCGGAGAGAATCCTTTGTGGGATTTTCTTGCGATCCGGTTCTTTATTATCTGTTAATCTTAATATCACCCATATTAACATCAGCATTTATACTTTTACCGCTGCCGGCATTATTAGTATAGCTGTGAGAATAAGTAGAATCATTAACCTTGATGTCGCCTAAGTCTACAGAGAGATTAGCACTGTATTTATCAATATCCATACCACTTATTTTCAGTGAGCCCATATCAACGGAAAGGTTAAGAGCATCACTGTCACAGTTTGTAAGCTTAATATCGCCCATATTGTTGTCAGCAGTTATATTCTTAATGGATGAATCAGCAATCTTAAGAGAACCCATATCAACAGAGAAATCAGCAGAAGAAGCATGTATATTGTTAACATCCATATCACCCATATTAAGGTCAGCCTGAATAGAATTAAGACTGACATTGTCAGGAACAGTAATTGTAAGTGTGCAGTCTGAGTTTTTGATATTAGTCATAAGATGTACTTTTACATGCTGTTCAATATTTAATGAAGTTCCAGAAACAGATACAGCAGGCTTAAACTTTTCAGCACCCGTATAGATAACTTCAAGCTTGCTGCCTTTCTTAATCTCAACACTGCCAAGATTCATATCAATAGATATGTCTGACACATTATCATAAATAGAGGAATTTTCAATATATTTGCCACTGGATGCCATAGTCATGCGTGTAAAAGGAGAAATGTTAAATACATTGCCAAGAACGCCGATAATTATGCATATAAGTGTAATAAAATATATAATTGACAGATAAATTCGTTTCTTCATAATTACACCTCCATGGAATCGTCTTTAAGTATACTTTTGAATATAGCGTGTATTACAGCTGCAATAGGCCATATAACCCATGTTAAAGCCCATGCAAATGTGATGAAACTGACTGACAGATATATACATGTAACTGTAGGCCAGAAAACAGACATAATAGTTGTTGCAGTATTGTTAATATATCTGACTTCTTTATTCTCCTTCTTAACATAGCTGCCGGCTACATTGTCACCATTAAGAGCAAGTAAAGTCCTACATGAAGTCTCAACCATTGAACCGAAAACAATAAGGAATACGCCGACACTTACTATACAAATCATTGCTGCACCGCCGATATCGTCAAGTCCCTGTACTGGGATTGCATCAAAAACAGCGGCAGGGACAAAGCTAATAATACACATTATAATTCCAAGGGTGCGGCACACAATAGAAATGTTACGAAGTTGTTCCTTCTTATCCTGCACATATCCGACAGTGGCATAATCGATGATACATTCGTGTTTCTTAATATAGTCGTATTTACTCATTAAAGAATTGGTTATTATAAATATGCCGACACCGAAGGCTGCTATAATAAACAGAGCAACAGTGCCCATTGTCTCGATAAAATTATTATGAATTGCACTGCAGGCTGCCACTGGAACTACTGAGAAAATACATAAGAAAACTCCTAATGCAGTCAGAAATGCATGTCGGCTGCCGGCACTTACAAAGCTTCTGGCTTCATCCTGTGTTAAAGTGCGTCTGTTATCAACAGGAGCAGAAGACTGTCTGTTAAGTCCGAGAGTTTCTGCGAGTTCGTCAAGATTGCCGAATTCTGAGATAACAGTACCTACAGCCTCATTCTCGCTTTTACCTTCGCTGATAAGTTCATTATATTTGTCCTCCATCATGCCCCACAATTCGTCTTTAGCCTTTAAAACCTCAGTAGTTGCGGGGAGATTGGCAAACATAGTTTCAAGATAACTTTTAATAGTATCCATACATTAATTCTCCTTCACAATAAATTTTTCAATAACTTCTTTAGTGAGAGCCCACTCTTCACATTTTGACTGATAATACAGCCGTCCTTCGTTAGTAATCTGATAATAGGTGCGCTTCTTTCCACCATTCTCGCCTACTCCAGGGAAAGAAGTAATATATCCGTTCTTTTCCATTCGTGTAAATGCTGAGTAAAGAGTAGTTTCTTTAACAATATATTTCTCATTGGTCATGGCCTTAATCTGCTTAGAAATCTCATAACCATAAGACGGCTTATCAAGCAGAAGATACAGGATAATTGTATCGTTGTAGCCTCGTATAATGTCGCTGCTGATGCCAGCCATGCATACTCCTCCCTTCGGATTAATTGCAGGTGCTGATTCACCTGATAATAAATATTAAATAAATGATAATTACTACGACAGGCGATACTACGACAGCCGTAGTACATCTGTCGTAGTATATATAACATGATATGCATAATATGTCAACAGGAGAATATAAAAATCCCTCAAAAGCAGGTAAACAGTGCTTTTGAGGGATATATTAAAAATGTGGATTATTTGAAATATACTTTAGCTGCAGTAGCAGCCATGATATTTTCCTTGTCAGGTGTTGATATTTCATTGCTTAAGACAATGTAATCAATAAGGTGTCTGTAGCTGTCCTTGCACAGATTCATAGGCAGGTCGCTTCCCCACATAAGCCGGTCGCTTCCGACAAGTTCGATGGCGCGTTTAATATAATGGATTGCGTCAGGATAAGGGTATCTGGCGTCTTTACCCTGATTAGAAGGAAGGCTTGCAAGGTCGAATACAACATTGTCAAGCGTGAGTGCCTCCATTCCTTTAAGCCAGACATTTTCCTGAACAAGACCTCTTGGGGCAAGCAGATGGCACACAACAAACTGCGTGTCAGGGTGTCTCTTAATTGCGCGGGCGAGGGCTTCCGGCTGCCAGCACTCGGCAGGGTAGCGTCCAATATCGAACACAACAGTATTATTATGCATTTCAGCATATGACAGCATTTCCTCAATAACATCACCATCAAGGGGAATAGTAGGATGATAACTCATAAGACCGCTTCCGGTACTTACCTCGAATTTTACAATCTTAATTCCGAGGTCTTCAAACAAATGCTTTCTTATAGAATCAACATTTCTGCAGAATGGGTCGTAAGTAGCTGCTGCAGCAAGACGGTCAGGATATTTCTTTGCAGCCTCATAAGTGTAGAGATTCTGCGGTCCTAAGAAATTGCCCTGAAGCATAACAGCCTTGGAAACGCCAGCCTCGTCCATAACCTTAAGAACTGCTTCCGGAGTTACATCATATTCACCGAGACACTCTGGTATCATCTGGAATATAGTTCCATCAGCGTAGCTTGCGTAACCTCCGCCTATAGCCTGCATTTCTCCGCTGTTTCCAAATCCATTGATGCAGCGGCATATATGAATGTGTGAGTCAATTATGTTCATAGTTAAGCCTCCTTGTTGCTAGATGTAGAAAGAATATTGAGATTATGTCCATACAGAAATTCATTAATAATTCCAATGTCATATTCACATTTGTTAATCATAATTATAATTGCAGCATCGCGGCTGACCTTGGAATACAAAGGGCTTAAGCCTGCAGTTTTTAACGCACGGTTGGTATCAGTAAGATTCATATGGCATGCGATGCAGAGTGCAATTACTCTGTCACGGCTTGGATTGGTACGATTGCCATTAAGTATTCCGTATGCATAATTAGCTGGAATATCACTTTGTCGTATAACATCACTTAATTGAAGTCCGTAGCTTCCTATATACTTGTTAAAGAATTCGCTGACAGACATCTGTGAGTCAGTATCCTCTTCATTACGGTATCTGTTAAAATGTTCAGGCTCAACTGAACTTAAGATTTTATCAAGTTCATAAGTCGGTTTTTCGTTCATTATTAATTCCGCCTTTCACAATAGAGTACACATTTTCTATTGATATAGTGTATAATAATAAACACTAAATTACAATAAGGATAAAAATATGACTTTAGAAGAAGAGAGCAGGCTGTCATTTTACAGGGAACTGACAGTACTTGATGAAAAAAAGAATATAGTGCTGGTGCAGGATAGAAGGAACAGTGAGCTTTGCGTTAAAAAGACACTTGATATATATTCGCGTGATGTATATGAGCAGCTTGCCTCTGTAAGAATTGAGGGAGTTCCTGCGGTAAAGGAATGTGTTGCTGATGATGGAAAGCTTATAGTAGTTGAGGAGTATGTGCAGGGCAGGAGCCTTAAGCAGGTATTAGATGAGCATGGACTATTAAACGAGGAACAGGCATATGAAATAGCAGTCCAACTTGTGGACATACTTGTGAGACTGCATCAGTTAGAGCCGGCAATTGTCCACAGAGACATTAAACCATCTAATATAATTATTGAAAAAAATGGACATGTGAATCTTATAGATTTTAATGCGGCAAGACATGTTAATGCAGATAAGAATGAAGATACCAGAATGCTGGGAACAGTGTATTTTGCTGCACCAGAGCAGTTTGGATTCGGGCAGTCTGATGAGCGTACGGATATATATGGTCTGGGAGCAACAATTAATTATATTATGACAGGTGACAAGCCGGGAGCAGGAATTGCAGAGTGCATATTTTCAGATATTCTTAAGAAATGCCTTATGGTAGATGCAAAGGATCGATATCAATCGGCTGAAGAGCTTCGTGGCGTGCTGGATATGCTAAATTATAGTATAGTACAGGATAATAGGAAAAAAGCTGAAACAGCATTTGGTAAGGATAATACTGTTTCGGTTGTGAGAACCTATCGTAATATAAGAGATATAATTGTTAAAATGTATAGGAAATATCAGAAAAGGAATTACGATATTGATACTTCATGGCGCAGATATTTGCTGCCAGGATTCAGACGGCTGAATGTCGTGTATTGTCTGATTGCGCTAGTATGGTATGCGGTTATTGTATGGATGACAATAACTTTTGCAGTTACGGACAGTAAAACGGGAATACCGGTAACGGGCGGAGAACTTACAATGTATAAGATAGCTGTATTTGTACTCCTTTTTGGAATGACAATGTGGTTTGGCAACTATCTTAATATAAGGAGAAAGCTTCCGGGAATGAAGAAGATAAATGTATTAAGCACTATTCTGACATTTGGGTATGCATTTACGATTAGTTTTATGTTTTTAGCTTTTTTTGCAATATTTATGGCAATTATAGGATATTTGTAATTATAAAAAGACAGGATATATGTTGAGACTATTCAATATTATATCCTGTTTTTTTGTGCTGTCAGCACACGGTTTGCAGCCATAATTGTGATAACATCCATTATATGAAAAAGATATTTATATATGCAAACATTTCCCTTCCAATACTGGCAGGCAGTCTGTTTTACTATGTGACTTCACCGCAAGTCATATTTGTACAGAATATTGACAGGCTGCTTGGAGTCAGTCTGCATGTTGGAACGGAGAACACATTTGTAGTAAATTTGCGTAGTTATATGCCAGATATGCTGTGGGCGTATGCACTGGTATTTTCATTAATGCTGGTTACAGGTAATAAAACAGCTTATGTATGGAAAATGTTTGTGATAGCAGGCATGTTTTCGACAATTATGGAAGTCCTTCAGGTTACCGGATGTGTAAAGGGAACATTTGATGTGATGGATATTATTGTTGAGATAATTGCAGAACTGATGGCTGTTTTTATTATAAAAAGACATGATATGAGGAGGAAATCATATGAAAAGAATCAGGAAATACATAGGGGTACTGCTGTGTCTGATAGTATTTGCTGCAATGGCGATGGGAAGTGGATCTGACACAAGCGTAGATAACAGTAATGCGAGTGGGGCTTCGGACAAGACAGGCACAGAAAGTGATAATGTTGTCATGGTAGGTGGAAGCTTTGAGAAAGATGGATTAAAGGGTACCGTTAATAATGCAGATACAGATTTTACCGATTACGATGATCCATATGGATTTTACAAGCCTGGTGATGGGAAAAAATATGTCAAAGCAGATTTTTCATTTGAAAATAACGGTAAATCTGATGCTTATGTAAGTAGTGCAGATTTTAGCTGTTATGCAGATAATGAGAGCTGTGATCAAAGTTTTATCGCATCTGTAAATGAGTTCTCAGGAGATACATTATCAACTGGTCGTAAAATAAACTTCAGTGTAGTATTTGCAGTTCCAGTTGATGCAGAATCTATCGAACTGGAATACACAGCCAACATATGGTCAAGTGAAAAAGTAATAATAAAGCTTCAGTAGGAGGAGTAGAAGATGAGAGTTTGGAAACTGGTATCAGGAATATTATCAATTATATTATTTGCAGTAGTTATGTTTCAGTCATGCGCCGCAGGAGTAGTTAATGCACTTGAGGACAATGGTGGCATATCAGGAAGTGTCGGCGTAATAGTTGGAATACTTATGCTTGCTGGTGGAATTGTTTCGATAGCTACAAGAAATAAGACAGGAAAGGGTCACGATATAGCGTTGATTGTACTTTTCGGACTTGCCGCTGTATTCGGATTTGCAGGATACGGCAATTACAGTGACTTAGTAATCTGGTCAGTATGGTGTCTTATAAATGCTGTTCTAGCAGTTGTAAGCATGATTAAGAACAGATAAAAATAATTCGTAATATAAAAAATGTCTGGTGTGCCGCAGTAGAGCAGCATGCCAGACATTTTGCATTAATCATATTAATATGTAATTTCCCTGCCTTCTTTTCTCCACTGTCTGAATTCAGCAGAAGCAGAAAGTAAAAGGTCAGATGATGAGTTAAGTGCAGTTTCAACAGAATCCTGAATAACACCGATGATGAAGCCAATTCCGACAACCTGCATTGCAACATCGTTAGGAATGCCGAATAATGAGCATGCCATAGGTATAAGCAGGAGTGAACCACCGGCAACACCAGAAGCACCACAGGCAGAAAGCGCTGCAAGAATACTTAAAAGAATTGCGCTTGGAATATCAACAGTAATACCTAAAGTATTGGCTGCGGCAAGTGTCATAACAGTGATAGTTATTGCAGCACCATCCATGTTAATAGTTGCACCGAGCGGGATAGTTACAGAGTAAGTATCCCTGTCGAGTCCCATATCCTCACATTCCTTCATATTAATAGGAATATTGGCAGCGGAGCTTCTTGTGAAAAATGCAGTGAGTGCGCTCTTTTTTAAACATCTGAATACAAGTGGATAGGGATTCTTGTGTGTACACCAGAAAACAAGAATCGGGTTGGTAACGAAATAGATAAAAAGCATAGTACCAACGAGAAGCATAAGAAGCTTTCCATATTCCTTAAATACTGACATACCATTGTTTGACACAGTATCAAATACAAGTCCCATAATACCAAATGGAGCAAAATTAATAATCCAGGTAACAACCTTGGAAAGACCATTAGAGATATCTACAAGCATATCTTTAGTAGATTCCTTGGCATGTCTACATGCAATACCGATAACAACAGCCCATGCAAGAATACCAACATAATTGGCTTTAGTAAGTGAAGTTATGGGATTCTCAACAATGTTCATGAGCAGGGAGTTAAATACATCACCAATACTGCCAGGTGATGACATTTCCTGTGCACCTTCTGCTAATGTAAGAGTTACAGGAAATAATTTGCTTGTAAATACTGCGATTACAGAGGCAAGAATGGTACTGAACATGTACAGAATAATTACGGTTTTAATAACGCCGCCGTGGCTTTTTCCTGAGTGGCATAAAGAACTTATGACAAGCACGAAAACAAGCAGTGGTGCAATAGCCTTAAGTGCGCCAACGAAAACGCTTCCGAAAAGAGCAATGCCGGAGGCCTTTGGAACGAGCAGGCCAAGAATAATACCAAGAGCCAGTCCTCCAATAATTCTTTTAATGAGACTAATACTAATCCATTTGTCTAATAATTTCTTCATAATTTAACAGATTCTCCTATGCAAAACTTTTTCTATTATAAACTTACAGAATTTATTTGACAACTAATACTGTAAAGAATAAAAAATATATTGTAAAATATAAAGCAATTACTATATTAAGAGAGAAAATGTCATGAAGAGAATCTATAATTATTTAAAGAAAGATGCAGTACTTACAATAAGCTGGGTGTTTGCAATAGTTTCAATGTTTTTTATAAAACCAGACAAAGCATATGCCGGTTACATAGACTGGCGTTCACTTGGAATATTGTGGAGTCTGATGATAATAACAAAAGGCTATATGCAGAACGGGATTTTTGAAAAAATCGGACATGCCCTTCTTGCAAGAACACGAAAAATGTGGCAGCTTATTGCAGTCCTTGTAGGATTGAATTTCTTTAGCAGCATGATTATAACAAATGATGTGTCGCTTATAACATTTGTCCCATTTGCAATAATGATGCTTAAGCAGTGTGGCAGGCAAGAACTTATGATACCTGTAGTTGTATTGCAGACGATAGCAGCGAATCTTGGAAGTATGCTGACACCGATTGGCAATCCGCAGAATCTGTATCTGTATGGACTGGCTGGAACAGGAATCGGAGAATTCATAATGTGGCTGCTGCCATACACAATAGCTTCAGCCCTGCTTCTGGTTATATCAATCCTTCTTATAAAGAATAAGAACGAAATAATATGTATAGAAGATACAGACAGCGAAGCTGCACATAATACATCAGTGCCACGAGTCATGGCCTACAGCGTATTATTTATTCTTGCACTTTTAGTTGTCGCAAGAGTGCTGACATGGTATATACTTGCAGCAGCCGTTCTCATAACGGTATTACTGCTGGAGAAAAATGTGCTTGCGAAGGCAGATTATGCACTGCTATTAACATTTATCGGATTCTTCATATTCACAGGCAATATGGGAAGGGTTGAACCTGTGGCACATTTCCTTGCAGGAATCGTGAATAGCCGGGAGCTGGAAGTAGGAATAATAACAAGCCAGTGCATAAGCAATGTTCCGGCGGCACTGCTGTTATCAGGATTTACAGACAATATAAAGAACCTCTCAATAGGGGTGAACATCGGAGGTCTCGGTACGCTTATAGCGTCAATGGCGAGCCTCATATCGTACAAGCTGTATGCCAATGAAGTGCCAGAGAAAAAGGGAAAATATTTTGCCGTATTTACAGTTTACAATATAATATTTCTAGTGGTGCTGTATGTGTTTACGAAATTGATATAACATATGGAAAATCTTACATAAAACAGGAGGGGAAGAAATGTATGGATGTCCAGGTTGTGGAGCCGAGTTAAAATACGATATAAAAACAGGTAAATTGAGGTGTTTACGATGCGGTAATAAATATGATGTACAGGCAATAAAAAAGGACAAAGATGCTGAAAGTTCTCTATATGAAATAAATGAATATGTATGTCAGTCCTGTGGCGGAAGAATATATACGGCAGATAATACGATAGCGGGATTTTGCAGCTATTGTGGTGCATCTGCAATTTTACAGCAGAGAACGGAAACAATAGATGCGCCGAAATCAATAGTACCTTTTAAAGTTGAAAAGCGTGTATGTAAGATAAAATTCAAGAATTTTGCAAAAAAGAATATGTATGTACCTGATGAATATAAGACAGCGGACGGAATCAATGAATTCAGAGGAATATATTTGCCATATCATAGTTATGATGCGGAGGTTGCCGGTGATTATGATGCATATGGCAGTACAGAGATAACCAAAAAGAAAAAGAAGAAAATATATACAACAAAAAAATACTGGAAAATACACGCGCCAGTTCATGGTTATGTAAAAGGTATTACACATGATGCCTCGGGATTATTCCGGGATGATTTAAGTGAAGCGGTAAATGATGCAACTGATTCAAAGGCAGTAGTGGATTTCAGACCAGGTTATCTGTGCGGATTTTATGCAGATATGTCGGATATTCAAGCTTCAGAATATGAGAATTATGCATATGTCAATTCGAAACGATACATAAATAATCAGATTAAATGTAAAGTCGGAAGCAACATGCACATAAATAAGACAGAACAGGAGCCACAGATTAAGATATCATGTAAAGAGGACATTTTAAAACCGGTATGGTTTATGTCTTATCAGAACAGAAACAGGGTAGCATATGCTGTTATTAATGGACATACAGGGAAAATGAATTGCGATCTGCCAGTAGATTTTAAGAAGTTTTTTGGCGTGTCAGCAATCATATCAGCCATTTTATTTATAATTCTTATGTGCTTTCAGAGTGTCATGTTTACAGCAAAGACAATGATAGGAATAGCAGCAGTATTTAATCTTATAGCAGGTTTATTTTACGATGCTAACATAAGAAAAATGTATGACAGGGAAATAAAAAGAACTTATAAATTGAATAAATCGGACATGTCCAAATTGGTTGCAATTACAGTTGGAGCATTTATGCTCATGTACTTTATTATAAGTTTTGTCATAACAATTAATTCCGAATACAGGGAAAGCAGCAAGTGGGTTAAAACTGTAATATGTGCAGTAACATTTGTAATACAGGCGATTATGATTATTAAGAACTATCATAAATATGAGGCACTTAAGAAGAATAATACAGTGCCATCACCGGTTTTTGTGCTTTCAGTTATAATTAACATAATCATTATGGCAGTTGCAGTTATTAATTCTGTGCATGATATATGGTATTATGTCGCGACAGCCATGGCGCTGGCATCAGAAGTAATTGTGGTGATTGGAATTATAAGGGATTATAATTACAGCTGTACAAGACCATTGCCGCAGTTTAAAGAATACAAAGGAGGACAGGAAAACATTGAGATATCTTAAAAAATTTCTGGCAGTAATTATAATTTTCTGTTGCTTTATTATATGCGGCATATCTGGCACACAGCAGGTCAGCGCCAGTGAAAGTGGTAAAACTGACACCAGTTATACAATAATATATGATGATAGTGCTTATCTGATAAAAGATACTGATAAGCCGCAGTTGTATGATGTTATGGAAAGCATATCCAGGAATACAAATTTTATATTTTACACAACAGATTCAACAGAATATGGAAGGAACACAGCTGATATCTGTCAGAATTATTGTGCAGAACATTTTGGCAGTTCAAAGACTGCACCAGTAATAATGTTTACAATAGACATGTATAACAGAGAAATATATATGTACTGTACAGGCAGTACGCGTAAAATAATCCGGAATGCAGAAGCTAATTCAATAACAGATAATGTCTATAAAAGTGCTACAGCAGGAGATTATGGCAAATGTGCTGTAAATGCATTTACACAGGCAGAAAATTGCCTTGCAGGCGGTAAAGTCAAAAGACCAATGCAGATTATTAATAATGTGTTACTGGCTATGCTGCTCGGAGTAACTGCTAATTTTATTGTTCTTAAAATATCAAGAGCAAGCAGAAAATCAGCAGATAGCTGTGGAGAAATGGTTGGAATAGCGAACAATTCATTTGTTAGTGTAAAGGTCAGCAAGGAACTGATAAAGGAACATACTACGGTAAGGAGGGAGTCATCTGATTACTGTGGTGGCACTGGCGATTATTCGGGTTCTGGAGGAGGTTCGTCTGACGGAGGTGGAAGTTCCGGCGGAGGACACAGCTTTTAAATGACTCTATGAAAATAATGGGGAGATAAATATGGATTCAATTAATATGTGCTACGAAATGTGTGATTATATAGAGCAGAATGGCATTGTGAAGCTGGCAGGAAATATAAGGCTTCGCGACAATCTTAAGAAGGAGTTTCTGCATTTTCTAATATATATATCAATGATAGATGGAAGGTACGGCGAGCAGGAAAAAGCATTTATAAAGAAGAAGCTGGGGTTTGAGGTCAGTGCCTTAATGGCGGCTGATATCAAGAACCGCAACATGCTTGGTGCAGGATATATCACAAGAGTGCCGGAGACATTTAAGTATTTCATATTAGCCAATGCCGGTCACAAGATTAAGAACGACCGATACGATAATAAAGAGGCACGTACGCTGGCAGAAACCTACCGCAAGCTTGGGCAGGAATATCTGGCTGCGAATACTGGAAGTACCGAGGTTGAGATAAATGTTTTATCATCATACTGTGTAATGTTAGATGAGAATCTTAAATCATACGGTCTTCTGCGTCCTGATTACAAGAGCGCGGCAATACAGGCAGAGACAGCGGATGACGAAGAGCCGGACGCAGATGAACTAATTGCAGAACTTAATTCACTGACAGGACTTACTGCAGTAAAAGAAGATGTCAATGCACTTATTAATCTTCTTAAAGTTCAGAAAATGCGTGAGCAGATGGGAATGAAGCAGACAAGCGTCAATAAACACCTTGTATTCATGGGAAATCCCGGGACAGGAAAGACGACAGTTGCAAGACTGCTTGCCAGAATATATAAGGCAATAGGGGCAATATCCAAAGGTCATCTTGTAGAAGTAGACAGGTCAGGGCTGGTATGTGGATATATAGGACAGACTGCATCCAAGACTGCGGAAGTAATAGAGTCTGCGATTGGTGGAGTTCTTTTTATAGATGAAGCATACACACTTACTAATGGCAAAGGGCAGGGAGACTTCGGGCAGGAAGCTGTAGATACATTATTAAAGGGAATGGAAGACCACAGAGATGACTTAGTTGTGATAGTGGCAGGTTATACAGAACTTATGGAGGAATTCTTAGATTCCAATCCGGGACTGCGTTCAAGATTCAATAAATTCATCAATTTTGAGGATTACACAGCCGAGGAAGAAGTAGAGATACTTATAAATAACTGCAAGAAGCAGGAATACATGTTATCAAGAGATGCACTCGAAGAAGCCAGAAGATTTTTCACAGAGCGTGTCGCCAACAAACCAGAAGGTTATGCCAATGCAAGAGATGTAAGAAACTATCTTGAGAAAGCGATATCTAATCAGGCTAGCAGGATAGTGGGGCTTAAGGATGTTGATAAGAATATATTGGCGATGCTCGAGAAGGAGGATTTGGTGGGGATTGAGTTGTGACATACGGGAGGTTGTGGCAGACGAACGCTGTGGGCGGGGGATAGTGTCATTTTCAGACACGCTCCCGCTCGGTGGAAAACGCAGCTGTACTAAATTCGCTGGTTAGCCGCATAAAATGCGGCTCCCAGCTCATTAAGTGCAGGCGTTTTCCAACGGTCTGAAACTAACACTATCCACCCGCCCGCCGCTTACGTTGCCGCCCCTCCCGATGTCGCACCCCCGCCAGATATCGCAAGCTCATCTGGAGGGGCCTGGAGGGTGTCAACGACGGGACGGTTGTCGCAGCGGAAGTTAAATGGTAGTGTACCCACAAAGCTCTACAGCCACCGGTGAGCGAAGCGACACCGCCACAGGCGTTTCGGGATTGTAAGAGGCCGGGAGAGAGTCAGCGGGGTTAATTGTGTATATTTCCTGGAGCAGACCGTTGGAAAACGTCGGCACTTAACGAGGCGGGGGAGCCGCCTTTGGCGGCTGCCCCAGGCGAGTTTAGTACCGCTACGTTTTTCATCGAGCGGGAGCGGGTCTGCGGAAGGAAATATGCCAATTAACCCGGCGTACGTCTTCCCACCAGAACAAGCAGAAAGGAAAACACAATGGGAACAGTATATTTTACACGACATGGTCAGACTGTCTGGAATGTCGAGAACAAGATATGTGGTGCAACAGATTCACCACTCACAGATTTAGGCCATGAACAGGCAATAGAGTTAGGAAAGAAGATCCTTGCAGAAGGAATACAGATAGATGAAATCCTGTATTCGCCACTTATAAGAGCGAAAGCTACAGCACTTCATGTATCTGAGATTACAGGAATACCAGCGCGCGAAGAGATAAGACTTAAGGAACAGAATTTCGGTAAATACGAATCAACACCAAGAGATGGAGAAGAATTTGCAAAAGCCAAATGCAACTTTATATGTAGTTTTGATGGAGGAGAGACAATGCTTCATCTTGCACAGCGTATATATAATCTGCTTGATGATATAAAGGCACAGCCTGATAAAACATACCTTTTGGTTGCACATAATGGAATTGCAAGAATGGTAAAGTCCTATTTTGAAGATATGGGAAATGAAGAATTTTCAGCATTCAAGATAAAGAATTGTGAGATATTGAAGTTCGAGTTGTGACATACGGGAGGTTGTGGCAGACGGACGCTGTGGGCGGGGGATAGTGTCATTTTCAGACACGCTCCCGCTCGGAGGAAAACGCAGCTGTACTAAATTCGCTGGTTAGCCGCATAAAATGCGGCTTCCAGCTCATTAAGTGCAGGCGTTTTCCAACGGTCTGAAACTAACACTATCCACCCGCCCGCCACTTACGTTGCCGCACATCCCGATGTCGCAGGCTCATCGGGAGACTTCCGGAGGGGTGTGTGACCGGGACGGTGGTTGAATGAAGGCTCACCTCAAAATTTTCGCAGACCTAGGTAAGCGAAGCGATACCATCAGGTGTTAGTTTTGGGATTGCTAGAGGTATGGAGAGAGTCAGCGGGGTTAATTGTGTATATTTCCTGGAGCAGACCGTTGGAAAATGTCGGCACTTAACGAGGCGTGGGAGCCGCCTTTGACGGCTGCCACGGGCGAGTTTAGTACCGCTACGTTTTTCATCGAGCGGGAGCGGGTCTGCGGAAGGAAATATGCCAATTAACCCAGCGTCCGTTCGCCCTTCCCTCTCTCATAATCACCCAAACTAAAACACAATACCCCCTAGACCGCATCATTTCTTTGAGCTATAATCAAACCCGGCTGGGAAAGCTAATGAATTGTATATGGAAAGAAAGGCAGTAATATGTTTAACAAATCATACATAAAAAAGGCTGCAGCGATAGCAGCAGTAATACTTGCGGCAACAGCACTTCCGATTAATATGGCAAATGCAGATACACAGACAACAGGAAGTACTTTAACAGGAATTACAGCAAATCAGGCAGCATCAGAATACACAGAAATCCGCACAGCATCAGAACTTGTGGAGGCAGCAAAGACAGCTACAGGTAATTATAAGCTGATGACAGATGTTGATATGACTGGAATTGAGTGGACACCATGGGATTTTTCTGGCACATTTGACGGCAACGGACACAGCATACTTAACCTGTCAGTAAAGACGGTAAGTAAGCATACAATGATGACATATGACGGTAATAGAAAAGAGTATGAAACATATGGAGCAGGCTTTTTTGGTGTTCTTAAGGATTCGAAAGTAACAGGTCTTAACATATACGGTGCAAGAGTTGAAGTAACTTCAACAGAATCGTGTTTTGCAGCACCAGTGGCAGGTCTTGCTGATAACAGCGATATATCAGACTGTATAATTAAGGATACATATGTGTCACTCACAGATTCAGCTAAAATGTGGGGAACAGGCGGAATCGCCGGATTTGGAAGCGGCAATCTTGATAATATTACTACAGATGTGACACTTGTATGTGTTGATACAGATGCAGCCGTAAGAGATGAGCAGTTCATGGGAGGCGCGTATGCAGCAGGTTTCCTTAATATAAGGAATTGTTCTATAACAATAGATGGATACGATTCAGACCACGGATATGTACATGATGGCGGACTTGTAGGAATGTACATGGTATATCCGTTAGAACTGTCAAAGACATATCAGGGCGAAGTGCTTAACAACAAAGTTAAGGGAATGATAACATTTTTCGAAGATAATACAGACCGTCGTGCATACTGTCAGGCAAATATGGGTGAGGTCATGAACTGGACATATGCATATTCAGGCTTCACATCAGATTTCAAGAGAAATGAGACATATGATTATTCAGTGACACTGCTTCCGGAAATGTGCAGCAATCCTTCATACACTGACACAGTGACAGAAGCAACAGCAGCGGATTTCGGCTACACAACACATACATGCAGCACATGTGGTTATACATATTCAGATAAATACACAATACACGAGCATAAGGTTGACAATTACAGTGTTGTAAAGGAAGCTACGGGAACAGACAAGAAAGATGGAATAGAAGCAGGAACATGCAGTCTGTGTAACCAGACCGTTTATAGGGAATATGCTGCAAATGTAGTAACAGACGACATTACACAGGCAGCAGACAATAAAGCATCAGGCACGTCTGTCAAAAAAGGAATGAAAGAAAGTACAGCAGTATTTGCGGTAATATTGGTGGTAATAGTTGTTGTAATAATTATAACAGTAGTCATGATGGTACAGAATAATAAAAGAAAAAGAAGACATAACAGACAAAGAAGACGCAGATAGAAGGGAGCAGTTATGGAAGATAACACATTTATAAATGTATCAAAAGATATGATGTCGTTCATAGAAAAAAGTCCTACAGCATTTCATGTAACGGCGAATTTTATGGATTTGCTGGACGATGCCGGATTTGTGCGCCTTAACGAAAGGGACAGATGGCATCTTATATCTGGCGGCAAATACTACGCTACAAGAAACGATTCTTCCATAATAGCATTCAGGATGCCTGCCACAGAGGGTTTTGCTAATTACCAGATAGCAGCCGCACACAGTGATTCACCGTCATTTAAGGTAAAAGAGAATCCTGAGCTGACACCGGACAAGAATTACGTTTCGTTAAATGTGGAAAAATACGGCGGCATGCTTATGGCACCGTGGTTTGACCGGCCTCTTTCAGTTGCAGGAAGGGCAATAGTAAGGGAAGGTGCAGTATTAAAGCCAGTCCTTGTAAATGTAGACAGGGATTTATGCATAATTCCTAATCTTGCAATTCACATGAACAGGGAAGCCAACACAGGGCTTAATTATAATGCACAGAAGGATATGATACCGCTTATAGGAGAGACAGAATCCAAAGGGCTTTTTGACAGCATAATAGCAGACGCTGCACAGACAGATAAAGAGTCAGTGATAAGCAGTGATCTGTTTCTGTACAACAGACAGGCAGGAACTATATGGGGTGCGGATAATGAATTTATATCAGCACCAAGACTTGATGATGTGATGTGTGCATATTCATGCATGAATGCGCTTATAGACAGTGATGAGAGCAACCAGGAAAGCGTTGCGGTATGTGCGGTATTTGACAATGAAGAGGTTGGCAGCAGCACCAAGCAGGGAGCAGATTCAACATTTTTATCAGATGTGCTTATGCGTATAGCTGCGTGTGCCGGCAAGGATAATGAGGATTATATAAGGGCGTGTGCAGGTTCTTTCATGCTTTCAGCGGACAATGCGCATGCGGTTCATCCTAATTATCAGGATAAAGCCGACCCGACTAACAGACCTCATATGAACAAAGGTATAGTCATCAAATACAATGCCAACCAGAAATACACAACAGATGCGGTTTCTGCGGCAATATTTAAAGAAATATGTACAAGAGCGGGAGTTCCGACACAGGAATTTGCTAACCGTTCAGATATTCCGGGTGGTTCAACACTTGGAAATATAGCTAACTGCCATGTGTCAATGAACACAGTAGATATCGGGCTTGCGCAGCTTGCAATGCACTCACCTTACGAGACAGCAGGAATTATGGACACAGAATACATGATAAAGGCAGTAAAAGAATTTTTCGAGACAGCCATTGTGACTAACAGCAACGGCACATTTACATTAGAATAACAGAAAGATACGGTATATGAGCAATACTATATATATGGCCCCGATGGAGGGGCTTACAGATTTTACATACAGAAATGCCTATGAGAAAACATTTGGAAAAGGCAGAATTACAAAATATTTCACACCATTTATCTCGCCTAATAAGTCAGAGAATTTTTTGGCAAGAGAGCTGCGTGACATAGACCGTGAGCATAATAAAGAAACATATACGGTTGTACAGGTCATGACTAATGAAGCTAAGGATTTTATATGGACAGCAAAAATGCTTTATGAAAAATACGGCTACAGCGAGATTAATCTTAATGCCGGCTGTCCGTCAGGCACAGTTGTTTCAAAGGATAAAGGCTCAGGAATGCTTCGCGACACAGAAAAGCTCGACCGTTTTCTTGATGAGGTGTTTGAGGATGCATTTATAAGAGAGAATATTAAGGTTTCGGTCAAGACACGAATCGGTGTTGAAGATGATGACAGTTTTCCACAGATAATGGAGGTGTATAATTCTTATCCTCTTGAGGAACTTATTGTTCATCCGAGAGTGCGTACAGATTACTACAGAAATGAGCTGCATCTTGACGCTTTCCGATACGCAGTGGATAACAGCAGGAATAAATTGGTGCTTAACGGAGATATATTTACAAGGAAGAATTTCCTTGAGATGAAGGAGATGTTTCCGGAGGTTGATACATTTATGCTTGGAAGAGGGCTTATCGCGGACCCCGGACTGATTAATGTATTAACAGATGATAATCCTCAGGCGATGGTGCGAGACCTTAATGCAGACAAGAAGCTGATGAAAGAGCTTCACGACCTTGTATACGCAGCCCGCACAGCCATAATGCCGGGAGATACACATGCCATACACAGAATGAAAGAAATGTGGTGTTATATGGAATATGTGTTTGATGATTGCAAAAAAGAAATCAAGGCAATCAAGAAATCCCAGAGAATGGCTGATTACAAGGCTGCAGTTGATGTGTTCTTTAACAAGGCAGTGCTTGTTGAAAGAAAGAATATTGTATTTTCAAAAAAATTCTAAATCAGTGACAGGCAGTATCATATTAGATATTGTCTGTCTTCTTTTTCTGCTGGTGGCCTGTCATAAAGGCAAGCACCTGTCTTGGCAGGAATCTGCTGCCAAAAACTCCGGCTTTCATTGTAAATGTCGGAACAATCGTAAGTTTTCCTGTAAACATTTTACAGAGTGCATAATAAGCACAGTAGTCAGCAGGAATTCCTGATAGTGCGAACTTGACATTGGCAACATTGTTAAAGTTGGTATCGACTGGTCCCGGACAGAGCATGCTTATGTGAACGTTACTCTTTAAGTCGCGCAGTTCCCCGTGTATTGCAGTAGTGAGGCTTGTCACATAAGCCTTGGTTGCATAATAGGTAGACATATATGGTCCACCAGGAAGCAGCCCGGCACTTGACGCCACATTCATGATGTAGCCCCTGTCACGTTGTATAAAGCCCGGAAGTACGGCCTTTGTAAGTATATGCACAGCTTTAATATTAACATTAATCATGTTGATATCATTCTTTAATTTCGTTTCAGCAAATGTGCCAAGTTCTCCGAATCCAGCATTATTAATCATAATATCAAGTGGATATTTGCGGAGTTTTTTGCCAAGCTTTACACATGATTTTTCATCAGATAAGTCACATGTGATACATTTGCACCTGACAGCAACATTATCAGCAATTTCATGAAGCGCCGCTGAGTTTCTTCCAACAAGAATCAGGTCATATTCAAGGTCTGAAAGCAGATATGCGAATTCTTTTCCGATGCCGGAAGATGCTCCGGTAATACAAGCAAGTTTCATAAGAAGACTCCTTTCTTTTTCAATTCATGTTTCTGATTTTCAAAGTTTAATTCCAAGATATTGGCTTAACCTATAAGAATAAAAAATTCTCATGATTTATAGGCAAATACTGGCGATATTTTCTTTGGAAATCTTCAATATTCATAAAGATGCCTATAAACAATTCAAAAATATAACTCTTATAGGTGATTTATCGCCATCATGTGTCATTTTCAGTTAATGTAATATAAAAATGTTCAGAAATGTCCTATAAGTTGACATAAAATGCGACTATCTATAGGTATCACGAGAAAAATATTCATGATATTTAATCCCAGACAATAAAATTATGCCTATAAACATTGAAATAAAAACAATCTTATAGGAAATGTATGTAAATATTATATCAGATTCGTGCAGTTTATGCCATATAGCAAACTCGTCATCAATGCACACCGCCGCCCACCGCACCCCTGCAATATAACATTGACACACCTCCCCAGCCGGGATTAAAATTATTCTTTAGATAAAGCCTGCTAAAGAGGCGTTCATAATGTAGTGTTATACAGGGAGGAATTGATGACAATAAAGAATGAAACAGCATTCACAAAGGAATGTATGGAAGGTGCCATGCGTGCCAGTAATTTTGATAACAGCAGATATAAGACCTTTAAGCTGATTTACAATATGTTTGGACTTATATTCGGAATGATGATGATAAGAGAGCTTGTTCTTAAGATGACAGGAAATGAGCAGGCTGATACATTTATGATAGTGCTGTTTGGATTGGTGGCGGTAGTATTTCTGTATATAGGAATGATTGGAATGGATAAGAGCAATAAGAAGAAATTCCATAATATATATGGAAAGATGGTAGGAATTAAATTCACATATGATATAGATGCAGAGAATATTATTATTACAGATGAAGAAAACGACAGTGACACATTCAGTTGGAATGAAGTTGTAAAATGGAATCAGGATCCTGATAATATATATCTGTTTGTTGGGGATGATAACTGCCTGGTTGTAAGCAAGAAAGGGTTTACCCAGGGAAGTGCAGATGATCTGAGGCAGCTTGCTGATGCTGTACTTGGTATGAGAAATGTGACAGGAAACAGCCAGCAGTAAATTGACAAACACTATTAGTAGCAGATATAATATCTTCATCTGCGTTTAGCTATGCGGGAAATAATCAGGAGGAGGAAAGCCATGAACAATCAGGAAATGATGGAACTTTCAACAGTAGATAAGAGCGATTTTGAGGAACTTGTAAAAGAGTGTACAGCCTCAGGTATAATCGATCAGAATCTGTATACAGAGTATGATGTAAAGAGAGGACTTCGTGATAGCAATGGTAACGGCGTACTTACAGGTCTCACAGAGATATCAGATGTATTAGGTAACCAGAGTGTTCACGGAAGAAAGATACCTGTAGACGGAGAATTATATTTTCAGGGATATAATGTTGAGGAGCTTATCAAGAGAAGCAGCCTTGACAGATTCAGATTTGAGGAAGCAACATATCTTCTGTTATTCGGAGTACTTCCAGACAAGGATCAGTTAGACAGATTCATAAGAATCTTAACAGATCTTCAGGAACTTTCAGGAGCATTCATCAGAGATGTTATTATGAAAGCTACAAGTACTAATCTTATGAATTCGCTTATGAAGAGTATCTTAAGTCTTTATTCATATGATGAGAAGCCGGATGATATTTCAATTCCTAATGTATTAAGACAGAGTCTTCAGCTTATAGCTAAGATGCCTCTTCTTTCAGTATATGCTTATCAGTCATACAGACATTTTAAGCTTGATGGAACACTTATGATAAAGAATCCTAAGAAAGGTTATTCAACAGCCGAGAATATCCTCTATATGTTAAGAGATGACGGAGACTTTACAGAACTTGAAGCAAAGGTACTTGATATTTGTCTTGTTCTTCATGCAGAGCATGGTGGTGGTAATAACTCAACATTTACAACTCATGTTGTTACTTCATCAGGAACAGATACATATTCAGCAATAGCTTCATCAATCGCTTCCCTTAAAGGACCTAAGCATGGTGGCGCTAACTTAAAGGTTCAGGAAATGTTTACAGATATTAAGGCACATTGCAGCGATTGGGACAATAAAGATGAGATATGTACATATCTTAACAAGATCCTTGACAAAGAAGCATTTGACCATGCAGGACTTATCTATGGTATGGGTCATGCGGTATATACTAACTCAGATCCTAGAGCAGTTATTCTTAAGAAATTTGCAAAACAGCTTTCAGAAGAGAAGGGAATGCAGAAAGAATTTGCATTATATGAGCTTGTTGAAAGCGAGGCAGGACAGCTTATCATGAACAAGAGAAAGATGTTTAAGCCAGTCTGTGCAAATGTCGATTTCTATAGTGGATTTGTATACACAATGCTTGGTATTCCAGAAGAAATGTTTACACCAATGTTTGCAACTTCTAGAATTTCAGGCTGGTGCGCACACAGACTTGAGGAACTTGTTAATGCAGGAAAGATTATCCGTCCTGCATACAAATATGTTGGACATCACAGACCATATGTTGATATGGACGAGAGATAATTACGTTTAATGGAGTAGTAAAATTATGTCACAGTACAAGGTTAAGAAGCTGGACCACCCGATTCACTGTACAGTTGAAGTGCCTGGTTCAAAGAGTATTACTAACAGAGCGCTGCTTATGGCAGCTTTATCACAGGGTGAATGTACCCTTAAAGGAGTTTTGTTCAGTGACGATTCGAGACATTTTCTTTTAAGTCTTATCGCACTTGGATATATTATCGAAGTAAACGAAGTTGAACGATATGTTATCATTCATGGACATGGAAGAGATATTCCTAAGAAGAGAGCAACAATCAATGTGGGAAGTGCTGGAACAGCAGCCAGATTCCTTACAGCCATGCTTGCATTATCAGATGGTGAGTACACAATTGAAGCTTCTGAACAGATGAAGAAAAGACCAATGCTTCCGCTTTTTGAAGCATTACAGAGCATGGGAGCAGAGATAGAGTTCCTTGAGAAAGACGGACATCTTCCGGTTAATGTAAAGGGTGCCGCATATGGTGGAAAGAAACCACAGAATCATGTATCAATAAGTATAAGTGAAAGTACACAGTTCTTAAGCGCGCTTATGATGACATCTCCTATGCTTGAAGAAGGAATACATGTTCATATTACAAGTGATAAAACAGAAGGCTCATATGTGCGTATAACAGCTAAGATGATGGAACAGTTTGGCTGTGCGGTAGACCATAAAGGGGCAGAATATGTAGTTCCTGCGGGCTCAGGTTACTATCCACAGACATATTATATCGAACCGGATGTCTCAGCAGCCTGCTACTTCTATGCAGCAGCAGCACTTACAGGCGGAACAGCTATCGTTAAGGGAGTACATTCTAACTCAATGCAGGGAGACCTTAAGTTCATAGATGTGCTTAAGCAGATGGGCTGTGCTGTGACAGAGGAACGCGAGGGTATATGTGTCAGCGGACCTAAGGATGGAGAATATTGCGGTGTGGATGTTGATATGAATGATTTCTCAGACCAGTCAATGACACTTGCGGCTATTGCTCCATTTGCAAAGACTACTACAGTTATCAAGAATATTGAACATATACGATTACAGGAATCAGACAGAATTGAGGCTATGGTCAACGAGCTTAACAATCTTGGTGTTGACGTCAAAGAGGGAAGAGACCGTATAGAGATATCTCCAGCCAATGTTAAGCCGGGTGTTGTTGACACATATAATGACCACAGAATGGCAATGTCATTTGCATTAATCGGACTGCGTGTTGATGGCATAATAATAGATAATTACGAGTGCTGTTGTAAGACATTTGAGAACTATTTCGAAGTACTTGAAAAGGCATGTGCACAATGAAAATACTTTTATACAGATGGAAGGTGTTCAATCAGGATGATGTAAAGTCTGCGATTGAATATTTCGGACATGAAGTACATGATTACACAGAAACAATAATAGACAAGGATGATGAGACCGGCTTTAAGCTCCGTGACTATGCGGAGCTTAGGCAGGTCTTTTCTGCATACGACTGTGTTTTTTCACTTAATTATTTTCCACATGTATCGGATTTATGTGAAGAGCTTGGGAAAAAATATATTGCATGGACGGTAGATAGTCCGCTTATATCACTGTATCATCAATCTTTATTTAATAAATGTAACTATATATTTATATTTGACAGATTTTATTGTGAGGAACTAAAAAATCTTGGGGCAGAACATGTGTGGTATCTTCCGCTTGCTGTAAACTGTTCACGTGTTGGTAAGATAACAGGTTCGCTTACTGCTGATGAACGGAACAAATGGCACAGTGAAGTATCATTTGTCGGAGGAATGTATCACAGGAATTCTTATGATGAAATAAAGGGTAGGCTGCCGGAATATTTAAGAGGGTATTTTGATGCGGCAATGGCAGCACAGATGGAAATCTATGGTGACAGCATATTTGATAAAGTGCTTACAGTTGATATACTTGAAAAGTTATGTGAGCTTATAGATTTTAAGCAGGATGAAAGAGCATTTTCAGATATTGCACTTGTGTTTTCATCAACATTTTTAGGTTTCAAACTTGCTAATATAGAGAGGGTGCAGATACTTAACAAGCTTGCAAAACATTTTCCAACAGACCTCTATACGGATGATCCGGATAAGGAGCTTATAGGAGTTAATCTTAAGGGTGCAGTTAATTATATGACAGATATGCCTAAGGTGTTTAATTGTAGCAGGATTAATATTAATCCTGTAATGCGCAATATCCGTACGGGAATTCCGCTTCGGGCGTGGGATATTGTCGGTGCAGGCGGATTTCTTATGACCAGCTTCCAGCTTGAATATATGGATTTTTTCGAGAATGGAAAAGATTATGTGTATTACGAAAGCCATGATGACCTGTTAAGAAAGACAGAATATTATCTTAATCATGAGGATGAGCGTGCGCAGATTGCAAGAAACGGACATGAAAAAGCAGTGAAGTTTCATTCATATGAAAAGAGAATGGAGTTCATACTTGATAAATGTGGTATGTTAAAGCACTAAAGTTCAATTTTAGCAGTTTACTATATTGAAATGTGCATATATGACCATTGTTGAAAATAAATATATATGGTATTATAAAAAAGGTTGAGACAACAGCCATAAAATATTATAACTTTTACTTTCAGGAGGGAAAAGAAATGAGTTTTTGCAAGTATTGCGGAAGACAGTTACAAGACGGAGAAATCTGTAATTGCCAGCAGACACAGCAGCCAGTCGGAGGAACAGCACAGCCACAGCAGGAATTTAACCAGCAGGCAGCACAGCAGACATTCCAACAGGGAACAGCGCAGCAGACATTCCAGCAGGGAGCAGGTCAGCAGACATATCAGCAGGCACAGCAGGGATTTAATCAGCAGCAGGCTTCACAGCAGATGGACGCTGTGAAGAAGGCAGGAGCTAATGCAGCCCTTGATTATGTTAATGTATTGAAGGGATTGTTTACATCACCGGTAGAAACGGTATCAGCATTTGTTGCTAAAGCTAATGTTATTATGATTGCAATACTTATTGGTGGTCAGGCAATTATTAACATGCTTACAAGATTATTTGATATGTTAATTGCTAACAGTAAGGCAAAGGTTACAACAGGAAGTAAAGAGCTTGACAGCTTACTTTCATCTTACTACAGCTCATATACTAATACCAAGCCATATCCAGCAGGCTCAATATTCAAGAACATGCTTCTTGAGATTCTTCTGGTAGCAGTAGCGGCAGCTGTAATTGCACTTGTAGTTATGCTTCTTGCAAAGGCATTTAACAAGGCTAATGTTACATATATGCAGGGCCTTGCAGTATATGCCATTACAGCAGTACTTGGTATACCAGCAGAGTTACTCAGCTGGGTAACAGGTCTTACATCAGTAGGATTCATTGACAGAATATCTTCATGTGTAACAGTATTTTCTAATGTAGCAGGATATGCATTTGTATACATAGCAATCCGTGCATTATGCAAGGATGAGAAGAAGATACCTCTTATAATGGCAATCTCATATGTTGCAGTTAATTTCCTTACATGGGTATTAAGACTTATGTTCTAATTAACAATTTGATAATTGATTATAATTAATGATTCCCGGCAGACCGGAAGTGTGAATACACAATGGTCTGTCGGGAATTTTTTATTATTTTTCAACTTTTTACAAATGTATTTCGTATATAAGTGTAAGAGAACTTATATCAAGGAGGTACTTATGGGGAGAAGAAAATGTTTAATTATTCCGGTCCTTATGGCAGGAATATTATTAATGGGAGGCTGTAGCAGACAGAGCATTGAAGATGTGAAGCGTTTTCAGGAGACAAGCACAGCCGTAGAGAATCAGACCAATCAGACAGGAATTATTCAGGAGAACGAATCACGTGAGAACAAAGTTGATAATGTGTTTGCGGGAATGGTTTCAAGTAGTCCTAAATATGCTGAAAGATATTCAGATGTTGATATGGAGATTTATACAGGGAAACTGGTTACCAAATTTACATACAGTATAGGTGAAACAGCCATTGCTGAAAATGTTGATGAGTTATCCAAGCTGATGAGCGAGGAGGACATAGCTGAATATATAAAATATGATACTGAAACACCAGAAAAATTCAGTGCATATGACAAGATGATTAATGAAGATGGAACATTTGCAAATGATAGAAAAGGTATCAAGCAGGTTGCCCTGCTGATGAAGTTAAAGATTACTAATAATGGTGATGAAGATTTTCAGTTTCTGTCGAACGGATTCCGTTTGTATTGCTTCAGATATAACGAACAGGACGATGCAACATATTATTCAACCATAGAAAGCAGACAATCATATCTTAATATTCATGATGACCATGAAATATTCAGACATCATCTTACAATTAAGCCGGGAGAAACTAAAGAGGTTGTTGCAATGGAGGTCATTCCTTATGAATTTGTTAATTCTTACACAAGAACAACTGCTAATGTTGGAGGTCAATATATAGATACATATAAGGATATAACAACAGATGGTCTTACTATAGATTCGTTGTATACATGCTACAGTACAACTGATAAAGCATTTCCTGTTGGTTCTCCGATAGTAAAGCTTGATATAGACAAGTAGCCGGGAGGAAAACAGTATGAAGGTGATGATTAAGACAGAGCTCGAAAGAGCATTTAAAAGCTGGAGTCTGTGGCTGGCTCTTATAATTGGGATGGGGTTAAGCATAGCACAGATTATAACCAGGATTATACCGGCAGCCATGAATCCGCTGATGGGATATATGCCTGATAATGCCACACTTATGCCGATAAGTGCATTTCAGGTGTGGATAGGTAATGGAGTATCATTTGAATACAGTCTGTTTATAAGGCTGATTCCGATACTGGCGGCTATGCCGTATGCAGTTACATATCTGTCGGATATTAAAAGTGGAATTATTAAGAATTATGTAACGAGAACAGCTAAGTTTAAGTATCTTGCTGCCAAATATATTGCAGTGTTTGTGACGGGAGGTGTGGTAGTGGTTATGCCATTGCTTATTAATTACCTGACTGCGATAACTATTCTTCCATCACTTGTGTGGCCGGTTGGTGTATTTGCAAGTTCTCCAAAAAGCATATGGTCAGCAATATTTTATACACATCCACACATTTATATGATTATGTACATGATTCTGCTTTTTGTGTGCGGAGGTCTTATGGGAACAATAGCACTTATTGTATCTAATATAGTTAATAACAGATTTGTGGCTATTCTTGCACCATATATTATTACTGAATTTGCAAATGCAATACTGCGCATGTCTGATAAGAAATGGCTGAGAGGTATTGCACCGACAAAGCTTTTTAATATGGCACAGACCAATACAGGAGCATCGTTTATAGTGTACATAGCAGTATTACTGATACTTGGGGTTGTTGTGTATTTTATAGGAGGGCTTAAGCATGAAACATACTAAAGGGAGATTCAGCATAAGAAAGCACCCGTTTATAATTACATTTATAATAATGGCAGTAATTGCTGTTGTAGTTGCGGTTGGATATATAGATGTGAATCACAGATTTCCGGAGCCGGAAGAAGAGATTGTAGAGAAGGATGAATGGGTACAGTATTCTGATGGGATAAAGATTAAGGTTACAGGAATTGATTACTGCACTGAACAGGAAGTTAATGAAAAATACAGTGCCGGTGTTAAGGAACTGGGCAGGTTTAATTATATAGTTTTAAAGGTTAAAGTTCAGAATGAGTCACAGGATAAGTTTAATATGTTCAGTATTGTGACAGACTCTAATCTTGTTATATACCCGGATGGATATGAAAATCAGGGAATGGTATGTGAAGATAATGTATCTGTTGATAAAGGCGAGGTCAAAGACTTTACACTGGCATATGTCATTAGTAAAAATTATCTGAGTGAAAAAAAGCTGGATAAGCTCCTTCATGAAGATATATATCTGTGTTTTAAGGCTTATCCAGTAAGACAGGCGATTGTAATCAGGGGTATAGATGGATGAAGAAATTAAAATTATTATTTAATGTAAGCGAGGCTGCACTTACGGCGGCTGTGTTTGTATTAGTAACAGCACTTGTACCGATGGATATAATTCTAAAACTTGTGAGTCAGTCCGTTATTAATGGAAATCCGTGCCTGTATGATGCATTTATCAGTGTGAACATAAGTACAATATGGAGATATGTTGTTCCATTTGTATTGTTTTATGTTCTTTATATTCAGAAATATGATTTGAACAGTGCAATAGTTATAAGAAGAAAGAATGTAAGAAATGTGTGGATTAATTCACAGATTAATATGGTTGTGGCAGCAGGATTTTTCTCTGCGTATATTACGGTGGTAACTTTAATAGCCGGGTATCTGATGACAGGAAAAGTATATAACTGGGATGAAAAATTCAGCAAGGCATTCATGGCAACAGGAGATATAGTACAGAACCGCCCATCGCTGTGGCTTTTTATAATTGCATTTGTTATAGAAGCATTTGCAATATTGTATGTATCAGGCACGCTTATGATGATTATGTGGTGGTTTACTAATAACCAGTGGGCAGGTTTCCTTGCTGCCTTGGCTGTGAGCAGCTTTGAGAACATGGCGTACATGGGATTTCTTACATATTATTACAAGTTAAGAGGCAATATCTATATGAACGGTGTGCAGATATGGCGGAATATATTGTATCCGCTGATACTGTGTCTGGCTGTGTCACTGGTAACAACTGTGATTATCAGAAGAAAGGACTTTTTCAGATGAAAAATGTGATGTTTCAGATAAAATATGATTTCATTAATGGAATAGTGCATCAGTGGAAGAAATTTCTTCTGATTGCAGTGGTATATGCTGTTCTTATAACAGACTTTCTTGTGCGCTGTAAGACAAAACATTTTATGGGACAATACACATCATCGGATATAATATTATATATCTTTCGCGGGATGCGCTGGATTGTGGATGTACAGACAGATATTAATATTCCGACAGCATACATACTTCCTAATATTCTTATTGGCTTTGCAATAGGTAACTATCCATTCAAGGATATTAACGGTTATGGCGGAATGGTGCTTATGAGAGCAGGTAAGAAGCTGGTATGGTGGTTATCCAAATGTATATGGGCAGTGTTTACTGCATGTATCTGTTATGGAATCTTAATACTTGAGATAGCCGGTGTTTCGCTGGCAGGCGGAAGACTGAGCCTGCAGGTCAATAAACAGGTGTGTATCAGTATAGACGGTTACGACAAAACACTGATAAAGAATAATCCGAATCTTACAAGACTTACAGTGTATATGATTATTGTGGGGCTTCTCACAACAATTGCAATATGCCTTGTGCAGATATGCGTTTCACAGATTATGGGACCGATTATCGGGTACATTGCTGTCGTAGTTATACTGATTATGGGAGTATTTTTCAGGTCATTCCTGTTTATAGGTAACGGCTTCATGGCGTTAAGAAATATTATGTATACACCTGAAGGCGGGAGCCTTACGCTGACGGTTATTGCAGATATTGTGCTGATAGTCGTTTCTGTAATTGCAGGATATATTTCGTTTAGGCAAATGGATATATTAAAGAAAAGTGATTGGAGGGTGTAATTATGGTAATAAAGCTTACAAATGTTTCAAAGGTTATAAAGAAGGCAAAGGTTCTTGATAATGTTAATCTGGAACTTACAAGCGGTAAAGTGTATGGCTTAAAGGGAAAGAATGGCTCAGGAAAGACAATGCTTATGAGGGTTATATGCGGTCTTATATCAGCAACAGAGGGAACTGTTGAGATAGATGGCAAGATTCTTGGAAAGGATATGACATTTCCGGACAGTGTCGGAGTGCTAATAGAGAATCCCGCATTTATCGGTAATTATACAGGTTTTAAGAATCTTAAGGTGCTTGCTTCAATCCAGAACAGAGTTGATGATGAACATATAAGAGAGGTAATACATCAGGTAGGTCTTGACCCTGATGATAAGAGAACTTATAGAAAATATTCTCTTGGTATGAAGCAGAAGCTGGGAATTGCTGCAGCCTACATGGAGAATCCTGACCTTATCATACTTGATGAGCCTATCAACGCACTTGATGAAGCCGGAGCAAAGCAGGTTCATGAGATACTTGAGGAACAGAAGAAAAGAGGTGCGCTTATCATAATTGCATGCCACGATAAGGAAGAACTTGAGATGCTCTCTGACGAGATAATTGAGATTAGTGAAGGAAGAATCATAGAAAAGTAGAGGAAAAGGGCGGTCATACAGGTAAGTGTGATCGCCCTTTGATATCTAAATGCTTAATTTGCCGCTGAATACACCATCGTATTCAGTAAAATAACTCTCTTCAATCTTTCTCATCATAACAGTAACATAATCATCAATATAGCTTAATGATATGTACATATTGCCTACAGAACTGTCAATAATCTGCACTTTGATAAGAAGATTATTGTCAGCTCTGAAAGCTGCGCTTGCACCACATTTGAAATTATAATCAGGGAAGTTCTGAAAAACATTCTTTCCGAGTCCGAAATGCAGCTCGTGATTTCCTGTTGCATTAGTATAGAAAAATGTTCCTTCATCCCCGTTAAATGTAAGCTTTATGTCTGTTACACCACATGGATTATCGTCAAATTCATAGCTCTTTCCGTTGATTTTGCTTACAAGGTCTGAACTATATTCGCCCGGCTGCACAAGAAGCTGGCGTGAATTCTCGAACTTCTGGAATTCTTCATAATCACTATTATCACTATTATCAGTACATGCATCAATATGGCTGTATACTTCCTCGTAAAATGCATCATATATCAGCTGTACTCCACCCTGACGACCTTGTACATCAGCAGTGGTGACAAGAATAACATCTTTGTCAGGGTAATATATGGCAAGCTGCCCTCCCATGCCAAAAAATGCATAACCATTGTGAGTTGTCATCCAGAACTGGTAGCCATAGCCTTGCATCTCTTCCCATGTGCCTGATTTTCCATAAGGGTCACTCTGCTTAACAGTTGCTTCCTTAAGATATCCGGAAGGGAGTAACTGCTTCCCGCCAAGTTTACCATTCTGGGATACAACATACATAACCTTAAGGATATCCTGCGGTGTTGCACACATTCCTGAACCGCCCATGCTTACTTTGCCATCAGGAGATTTTAATATAAATGCTTCTTTAGAAAATCCTAATTCGTCTAAGAACTTTGTTCTCAGATAATCAAGAAGTTCCATACCAGTGAGCTTTTCAACAAGTGCACCTAATGTATGCGTTGAAGCTGTATCATAAGAGAAATTAGTTCCTGGAACGTGGTCGGGTGTAACAGTAAAGAAAGAACCTACCCAGTCAGGAGAGCCTCCGATTTTGTATGCATTTTTATCGTGACATGTTCTCATTGTGAGCATCTGCCTTATTGTGAGCATCTGCATATATGGGTGCACGCCTGTTTCTGGCTGCTTTTCAGGAAAATAATCTGCAATATGGTCATCAAGTGAGATTCTCCCTTCATCTGCAAGCAGTCCGATGGCAAGTGAAACGAAAGATTTGGTGACAGAAAACATTCTGTGGAGAGTGTCTCTTGTGTATGGTGCATAGTAGCTTTCCATACATATCTTACCGTGTCGCATGACAATTATGCTGTGCATAGGAATGTTGTTATATTCAAGCTTTCTGGCAAAGCTGATAAGTCCTGTGGAAGATATTCCTACATCTTCTGGTATTACCTTTTCAAAGTCTAACATTGTTGTCCTCCAAGATAGTTGTAGTGATTAAACACAATAATTGTTTCCATTATAGTCCTTTTGTGTGTATACTGTAAATCAAAAAATAAGAATCTTTAAATTAAATCCAATATAGTATATACTTAATGTAAATATGCCAGAGGGCATGAAGGAGAAGGAAATGATAGATTTATTACTTAAGAGGTTCATAAAAGATTATGATAAGACGAAGAACCCTGAAGTCCGTACAAGATATGGTGTGTTTGCCGGAATTGTGGGGATAATCTGTAATCTTATACTGTTTTTAGCAAAGATAATTGCAGGAGTGCTTACGGCATCAGTTTCAATTATGGCGGATGCAGTCAATAACCTATCGGATGCAGGATCTTCAATTGTTACACTTATAGGTTTTAAGCTTGCAGGAAAGCCGGCTGATTATGAACATCCGTATGGTCATGGAAGAATCGAATATATATCAGGCTTCATAGTATCAGGAGCAATTATAATTATGGGCTTTGAACTGCTGACAACATCATTCAGGAAAATACTTCATCCTACGCCGCTTGAGGTATCTGTGTCATCTCTTATAATACTTGTATTATCAATTCTTATGAAAATGTGGATGGCTAAATTCAACAAATATCTTGGCAATAAGGTGGATTCTGCTGCAATGAAGGCTACAGCAACAGACAGCTTATCAGACTGCGTTGCAACATCAGTAGTCCTTATAGGAGTGCTTCTTACACTGTTTTCTGATATTAATATAGATGGAATAGCAGGAGTTGTTGTTGCAGTATTTGTAATATTAGCTGGTTTCGGTGCGGCGAAAGATACATTGCAGCCACTTCTTGGTCAGCCACCAACTAAAGAATTTGTACAGGAACTTGAGAATATTGTTCTTCAGGATAAGCACATAATTGGGGTTCACGACCTGATTGTGCATAATTACGGTCCAGGCAGAGTATATGCATCGCTTCATGCAGAGGTTCCGGCTAATATGGACATGATGGAAGCACATGATTATATAGACATGGCTGAAAGAAGAGTTGAAAAGCGCATGAAATGCTTTATAAGCATACATATGGATCCGGTAGTTACAGATGATGAGGTGATAAATCATTTGCGAAATATGACTACTGAGGTTGTAAAGTCAGTAGGTGAGGAACTGGATATACATGATTTCAGGACTGTTAAAGGCCCATATATAACGAATCTTATATTCGATGTGCTTGTTCCTTATAATTATCATCTTTCAGACGATGAGATAAAGAAACAGATTCAGAAAAAAATCACGGAGAAGCAGAGGGAATGCCGCGCCGTGATTAAGATTGATAAAAGTTATACAGGCTGATTAAATCCAGCCGCCATCAAGAGTTATTATCTGACCGGTAAGATAACTGTTCATTCCGGAAAGAGATTTAACAAGTTTAGCGACTTCCTGCGGGCTTCCAAAACGGCCTGCAGGAATTTCTTCGGCAAGGGAAGCCTTGTCATCATCTGAGAGATGACCGTTCATCTCTGTGTCAATAGCTCCGCAGGCAACAGCGTTGACCTGAATACCACTTGGAGCGAGTTCCTTTGCAAGTGCTTTTGTAAATGAGTTGACTGCCCCCTTTGTTGCTGAATATGCAACCTCACAGCTTGCACCATACAGTCCCCACACAGAAGATATATTAATAATTTTGCCACAGTGTCGCTTCATCATGTCTTTAACAGCAAAATGGCAACAGTTAAACACAGAATCTAAGTTAGTGTTACATATCCTGTGCCACTCATTTTCGCCCATATCCTGGAAAAGTCCGACAACAGATATTCCGGCATTGTTGATAAGCACATCAACCTGACCGAAACGCTGAAGGCACATGTCAAACATTTTCTGTACATCACTGTAATTTCCCATATCGCCTATAAATGTTTCACAGACACTGCCTTTTTCCTCAATAATGGATTTGACTTCATTTAGTTTATCCACATTATTCACACAGTTGATAACAATATTAGTGTCTTTTCCGGCAAGTTCTATTGCAATTGCTTTTCCGATTCCACGGGAAGCACCAGTTATAACTATAGTTTTTTTCATGATAATATGCCTCGCTTAATAAAATGTAATTTCAATAATATCGTTATTATAATACAGGAAAATACTGGATTTTTCTATAAAAAAATTAAAAACAAATATTGACAAAAACTTCCTTGTGCATACTTACCAAAAAGAAATTCAGATTGTATTTATTTCAATAATTGCTTGACAAGATTTTAAAATGCTTTGAAAAGTTTTCCACATTTTTAAAGACCGATTTTATCTAAAATGAGACTTATCAACCAAGTTATCCACATTATCCACAATTATCCACAATATTTTGTTATTAATTTAGTATACCTGGAACAGAATAAATGTTTTGTGAATATTTGCAAAAAATCAGAAAACTTACTTATGACACTTGACATATTTGCATAAAATAATTAAAGGACATACTTGTTAATTTACAAATATATGATATAATACTTACATAAAATAAGTATACAGAAATGTATCTTAGGTCGTGTTAGCTGCATGTGTATATATTCTTTCGACACATGTGGTGATTTAAGAAGGAAGAATGTCTGATAGATTTTATAAAGAGAAGGTTGGAAAGGAATTACGATCAGATTCTTACCTCTGCCCACGATTATAAAACACGTAAAGGAGTTGGACATCATGAGATTTATAATTACAGGAAGAAATATTGATATAACAGAGGGATTAAAGTCAGCAGTAGAGGAGAAGCTTGGAAAGCTTGACAGATTTTTTGCACCAGAGACAGAAGTTAATGTAACCTTGAGTGTAGAAAAAGAAAGACAGAAGATTGAGGTAACTATTCCGGTTAAGGGTAACATCATAAGAAGCGAGCAGGTAAGCAGCGATATGTATGTTTCAATTGACCTTGTCGAAGAAGTTATCGAACGTCAGTTAAAGAAGTATAAGAATAAGATTGTTGACAAGCAGCAGAACGCAGCAGCATTTGCACAGGAATTTGTAGAGAAAGATTATGATGACGATGAGGTTAAGATTATCAGAACCAAGAGATTCGGAATCAAGCCAATGGATCCTGAAGAAGCATGTGTTCAGATGGAGCTTCTTGGACATAATTTCTATGTGTTCTTTAATTCAGAGACAGAGGAAGTTAATGTTGTTTACAAGAGAAAAGGTAACACATATGGTTTGATTGAACCAGAACTTGATTAGTATGCTTTTTTACGTCATATAGGTTTATCCTCTTTTTCAGAGTACCGTCTGCCGGTTAGTGCCGGTAGGCGGTATTTCTCTGTATGTATAAGAAATCTATTTATAAAATTTTAATGGTTTAACTTTACTTGATAGAATATCTAAATAGTGGTACAATTACAACATAAATAGGCTTTTATAAGGAGATATATAAAGTAATGGGATTAGCTCAGAAATTATTTGGAACACACAGCGAACATGAATTGAAAAGAATATATCCAATTGCTGATAAGATTGAGAGTTACAGAGAATCTTATGGCAGGTTAAGCGACGAAGAACTTAAAGGAAAGACTAAGGAGTTTAAGGATAGATTAGCTAAAGGTGAGACTCTTGATGATATTCTGCCGGAAGCATTTGCAACAGTAAGGGAAGCGGGCAGGAGAGTTCTTGGTATGGAACATTATCGTGTTCAGCTTATCGGAGGAATTATTCTTCATCAGGGAAGAATTGCCGAGATGAAGACTGGTGAAGGTAAGACACTTGTGTGTACACTTCCAGCATATCTTAATGCACTTACTGAAGAGGGCGTAATCGTAGTTACTGTTAATGATTACCTTGCTAAGCGAGATGCTGAGCAGATGGGTATGATACATGAATTCTTAGGCCTTAAGGTTGGCGTTGTATTACACGACTCAACAAGAGAAGAGAGACAGGCTGCATATGGAAGTGATATTACATATGTAACGAACAACGAACTTGGTTTTGATTATCTTCGTGATAACATGGCTATATATAAGAGTGAACTTGTATTAAGAAATCTAAAGTACTGTATTATAGATGAGGTCGATTCTGTTCTTATTGATGAGGCACGTACACCTCTTATTATCTCAGGACAGAGCGGAAAATCTACTAAATTATATGAACTCTGTGATATACTTGCAAGGCAATTACAGCGAGGCGAATATAAGGGTGAGAGAACTAAGATGCAGGCAATCATGAACGAGGAAGTTGAAGAAGATGGAGACTTCATCGTTAATGAGAAGGATAAGGTAGTTAACCTTACTGAACAGGGTATTCACAAGGTTGAGCAGTTCTTCCATATAGATAATTATGCGGATCCTGAGAATCTTGAAATTCAGCATAATGTTACACTTGCACTTCGCGCTCATAATCTTATGTTCAGGGATAAGGATTATGTTGTTAAAGATGATGAGGTACTTATAGTAGATGAATTTACAGGCCGTATTATGCCAGGACGTCGTTATTCAGATGGTCTTCATCAGGCGATAGAAGCCAAAGAGCATGTTAAGGTTAAGAGAGAGAGTAAGACTCTTGCAACTATTACATTCCAGAACTTCTTTAATAAGTTTGAGAAGAAGGCTGGTATGACAGGTACAGCTCTTACAGAAGAGAAGGAATTCCGTGAAATCTATAACATGGACGTTGTTGAAGTGCCAACTAACAAGCCTGTTATAAGAGTTGATTATAATGACGCTGTATTTAAGACTAAGAAAGGCAAATTTAATGCTGTTGTACAGTCTGTTATTGAATCTCATGAAAAAGGACAGCCTGTTCTTGTCGGTACAATAACAATTGAGACGTCTGAGCTTCTTAGTGAGATGTTAAGAAAGAAGGGCATACCTCATAATGTACTTAATGCGAAGTATCATGAGTTAGAGGCACAGATAGTATCAGAGGCAGGACGTCATGGTGCAGTTACTATTGCTACTAACATGGCTGGTCGAGGAACTGATATTAAGCTTGATGATGAGGCTGTTGCTGCAGGTGGTCTTAAGATTATTGGTACAGAAAGACATGAAAGCCGTCGTATTGATAACCAGTTACGTGGACGTTCTGGACGACAGGGAGATCCTGGTGAATCAAGATTCTACATTTCTCTTGAAGATGATCTTATGAGGCTGTTTGCACAGGAAAGACTTATGAATATATTCAACAGTCTTGGCGTTTCTGAGGATGAACAGATTGAGCATAAGATGTTAAGCAAGGCTATAGAGACAGCTCAGAAGAAGATTGAGACTAATAACTTTGGTATCAGAAGCCATCTTCTTGAATATGATCAGGTTATGAATGAGCAGAGAGAGATTATGTACGCAGAACGTAGAAGAGTTCTTGATGGAGAAAGCATGCGTAATTCTATCATGAAGATGATAACTGATTATGTAGAGAATGTAGTTAACCGCTGTGTAAGTGAAGATAAAGATGCTAACGAATGGGATTATGATGAGATTAATGAGCTTCTTCTTCCAACTATTCCTATTGAGAGAGTGGAATACAGAGAGAATATTAAGAATAAGAATGAATTAATACATGATCTTAAGGAAAAGGCTGTTAAACTCTATGAGGATAAAGAGGCACTCTTCCCAGAGGCTGAGCAGATAAGAGAAATCGAGCGAGTAATCCTTCTCAAGGTAATTGACAGAAAGTGGATGGATCATATCGATGATATGGATCAGTTAAAGCAGGGTATCGGTCTTCAGGCACTTGGACAGAGAGATCCTGTTGTCCAGTATAAGATGATGGGTTATGACATGTTTGATGAGATGACTGCAGGAATTACAGAGGATACCGTAAGACTTCTTATGCATATTCAGGTTGAGCAGAAGGTTGAAAGAGAACAGGTTGCCAAGGTAACAGGTACTAATAAGGACGAAGGACCATCTGTTAAGGGACCAGCGAGAAGAACAGAGAAGAAGATATATCCTAATGATCCATGCCCATGCGGAAGTGGCAAGAAATATAAGAATTGCTGCGGAAGAAAGGCATAAGTTTATAAGAGACATCAGGGCGCGGAATGCTTGAAATATCAGCGTCCGCGCCTATTATTTTGGAGGACATATGGTAGAGTTAGACCAGTTTAGATACAGAATTTCAGGATACGATAAGCCTATGACTCAGATTAAGAATTCTCTGGATCTTGACAATAAGCAGAAAAGGATTGAAGAATTAGAGGCTGATATGGAATCTCCGGGATTCTGGGATAATCCGGATAAATCACAGAATGCAATGAAAGAGCTTAAAGGCTTAAAGGATGCATTTGAAAGATACAATGAGCTAGAAACAGGACTTGATGATGTTAAGACACTTATTGAGATGGCAGAGGAATCTAATGATCAGTCGCTTATTCCAGAGATAGAAGAAGAGATAACGGGTCTTGAAGACAAGATGGAAAGTTTAAGGATTGAGACATTGCTTTCTGGAGAACATGATGCATGTGATGCCATTCTTACACTTCATGCAGGAGCAGGTGGAACAGAAAGCTGTGACTGGTGTCAGATGCTTTTCAGAATGTATACAAGATGGGCGGAAAGTCACGGATATACAACAGAAACACTTGATTATCTTGAAGGTGAAGAAGCAGGAATTAAGTCGGTTACTATAGAGATAAGAGGAGAGAATGCATATGGACATCTGAAATCTGAACATGGTGTTCACAGACTTGTAAGAATATCTCCATTCAATGCGGCAGGTAAGAGACAGACTTCTTTCGTATCATGTGACGTAATGCCTGATATTAATCAGGATATAGATATTGAGATTAATGATGATGATTTAAGAATTGATACATATCGTTCAAGTGGTGCAGGTGGACAGCACATTAATAAAACGTCATCAGCAATCAGAATTACACATCTTCCAACAGGAATTGTTGTACAGTGTCAGAATGAAAGATCTCAGCACCAGAATAAAGATAAAGCTATGCAGATGTTAAAGGCTAAGCTCTATCTTTTAAAGGAGGCTGAGAATGCAGAGAATCTATCTGGAATCAGAGGAGATGTCAAGGATATTAATTTCGGAAGCCAGATAAGAAGTTACGTTCTTCAGCCATATACAATGGTTAAGGATAACAGAACTAATAAGGAAGTTGCTAATGCGGGCAGTGTACTTGATGGCAATATCGATCCGTTTATCAACGCGTATCTTACATGGATAAGCACAGGAAAGACTGAAGAATAATGAAAGGTGGTATATCAGTATGGCAGATTACATAAAACCAGTAATTTTCAGATTAGGGAATCAGCAGTTTGGAGTGGATATTAATCTTGTTCAGTCTATAGAAAGAGAGATTAATATTGTAAGAGTTCCCAATGCAATGAAATATATAAGTGGAATTGTTAATCTGAGAGGGGAGGTTATTCCTGCATTCAGTTTAAGGAAAAAGTTTGGCACAGATGACAATGTTGGTGTGATTGGAGAAGACAGTACAGTAATTGTAAATATACCTGGTGTTGTCAAGCTTGCTCTTGAGGTTGATGAGGTGCTTGAAATAGGTGATATTGATGCTCAGAGCATTGTACAGATGCCGGCGCTTGCGAAGACTGTTGATACAGAATATCTTGACAGGGTTGCCAATGTTAATGGACAGCTTGTTATTCTTCTTGATGTTGAAAAATTACTTACGCAGTCAGAAGCAGAGAGTGTTAAGAAATTCACAGAAGATATGAATGATAATGACGGAGGTGCTGCTAATGTCTGATACTAAGTTTGAGAGAAATGCAGGCATACTTATGCCTGTAAGTTCATTACCATCACCATATGGTATAGGAACATTTGGCAAGGATGCATATGATTTTGTTACATTTGTTAAAGAATGTAATCATAAGTACTGGCAGGTACTTCCGTTAGGACCAACTACTTATGGTGACAGCCCATATCAGTCATATTCTGCATTTGCAGGTAATCCGTACTTTGTTGATCTTGATATGCTTATTGAAGCTGGATTCTTGTTAAAGTCAGAGGTTATTTCAAGAGACTGGGGTGATGGGATTGTGCCTGTAAATGTTTCTGAAGATGACGCTGTTAATGGAAGATTCGGAACCTACAGAGATGGAAATATTGGTGACGAAAGATATGTCAGTTATGAAAAGATATATAATAACAGATTTGACATATTAAGAATTGCTTATAACAGATTTAAGGCTGCATGTGCAGAAAGCAAGAAGACGCTTGCCAAGGGGCTTCCTCTTTACAAGCAGTTTGATAATTTTGTTAAAGATAATGCAGACTGGCTTGAGGATTATGCTCTGTTTATGGCATTGAAGTCCCATTTTAACAATGTTTCATGGGGTGAATGGGAAACTGACATAAAGTTCAGAAAGCCTGAGGCAATGAGCCGATATGAAGAGCAGCTTTCTGATGATATAGGATACTGGAAATTCATACAGTTTGAATTCTACTTACAGTGGAATGCGCTTAAACAATATGCTAATAGTAATGGTATAGAGATTATAGGCGATATACCTATTTATATGGGATATGACAGCGTAGATGTATGGGCTAATCAGGGAGAATTCCAGCTGGATGAGAATCTAACACCAATAAAGGTTGCAGGTGTACCACCTGATGCATTCTCTGATGCGGGACAGAAATGGGGAAATCCTCTTTATGATTATGATAAAATGGAAGCAAATGGATTCAGCTGGTGGAGAAAGAGAATGGCAGCTTCAGCAAAACTATATGATGTCATAAGAATTGATCATTTTATAGGAATTGTGAAGTACTATACAATTCCAGCAGACATGCCTGATGCAAGACAGGGTGAGTACAGACAGGGACCAGGACAGAAGCTGCTTGATGTTATTAATGAATCTATCGGTGATAAGAAGATTATTGCTGAGGACTTAGGTGTTGAAGTTCCTGAAGTAGCAAAGATTCTTAAAGAAAATGGATATCCGGGCATGAAGGTTCTTGAATTTGCATTTGGCGGAGACAGAAAGAATCCGCATCTGCCATATAATTATACACAGAATCTTGTATGCTATGGTGGAACTCATGATAACGAAACGCTGCTTGGTTTCTTTGAGGACAGAGGCGACTGGGAGTTAGGATATGCTTATGACTATCTTGATACAAGAGATAAGGGAAGAATGGTTGATCAGGTATTCAGGGCTGCGTATTCAAGTGTTGCTGTTCTTACAGTATTTGCAGTTCAGGACATTCTCAAACTTGGAAATTGGGCAAGAATGAATTTGCCATCAAGCATGGGTAATAACTGGAAATGGCGAATGCAGAAAGGACAGTTAGGCCAGCACGAACTGGAATGCATGAGATATCTTGCAAGTGTATTTGATAGAGAAAGAAAGTAATATTAGACGGGGCAGGGAATTATCAATATATTTCCTACCCCTTTTTTGAAGAAAAAACAAAAAATAGTATAATAGTACTATTTACATATTCCTGATTAGTGGTATTATATTCATATAAAGAGACAAGTTAATATATTGGCAAAGTAGTCGAAAGGCTATGACGCAAAGCCAAGGGTCTTAACTGATTTTATCAGAATGACAGCCGGTTGCATTACAATCAACGCAAATGATTCGTATTATTCAGGCATCCGGTAATCGGATGTTTTTTTATTATATGGTTCAACGGGGGAACTGATTATGAAAAAGAATAATTCTAAAAAGTGGATCAAAACAATAACAATAACAACAGCGGTACTTGTATTTGCAGCTGGTGCGGTATTTGCATTAAAGTCAGCAGGTACAGCTAATACAGATAAAGATAGTGCTGATACAGTAGTTGCGGCAGCTAATGAAGCAACAGATTTAGTGGTTAAAGAAACAGTTTCAGAGAAAGAAACAGAAGTTATTACAGAGACAGCCGCTACAGAGGCAACAACAGAAGAAGCCACAGAGGCAGTAACAGAACAGAGCAGTACAATTGCAGAGATTCAGCCACAGACAGAGGTTGCAACAGAAGCAGTTCAGGAGCCAGAAGTTACAGAGGCAGTTACAGAGTTACCTGTTGTACAGACTCCATCAGATGCAAGAGTTGCACAGGTTATAGCAGGAATTAATGCTGAGCGTGAGGCAGCTGGTGTGGCAGCGGTTACATATGATGTGACACTCACAGATATGGCACAGGTAAGAGCATCAGAGAATGCAGCTAATGATTACTTTGTTATAGAGAATGGTAAGCATAAAAGACCAGATGGAAGAAATGCTTCTTCAATATGTGAAGATTATGGACAGAGAGGAAGCTTCGGCGAGGTTATGGGAAGATATCAGGAAACTCCTGATGAGATAGTAACTGGCTGGCATAATTCAGCAACACATTATGCATGCATGACAAGCAGTAAGTATAACAGAGTTGGTGTGGGTATTGCAGCAGATTCAGAAGGATATCTTTACTGGGTAGCAATCTTCATGGATTAATTTTAAATAGACAATAGATTACATAATATAGATACAACTTAATATGGTAAGAACAATGTATTTGCGGCGTTGTTTTTATAAAGCTTCATTAGAAGCGAAAACCCTCACATTCCTCTCCCGTTGTGTGAGGGTTTCTTTTTGTGCTGTAATTAAAGAAAAGACATGTCCCCCTTATTTGTTATATATCTGGGAAATGGGATGAACCACGGCAATGCTGCAACATGGTTATAGTATCTGTGTTGCTTATGAAAAGCAGAAATGCCAGAAGTTAGATGCAAAAGTTTATGTTTGGATAGTATGTGATACCTATAGGTAGTCGTATTTTTGAAACTTTTATAGGCAGAAAGCCACAATGACTATAATAATAGACGAGAAATAAACCTATATATGAATGATAATGAAGACTTTTATAGGAAAATTTCTCTAAAAACAGGATTTTAGGACGAAAAAACTTATGAATATGCCTATAAATTACAAAATTCCTACGGATTTATAGGACAATGCTTCCTGAGACAATTACCAAACTGGAAACTGCCAAACTGGAAACTATCAAACCAGAAACTGCTAAATTAGAAGCAAGAAAAGAAATCAGAAAAAATTTGATAAGATATCTGGCAAGATGTTCAATTGAGCATTTAAAGAGAAAGACACTTGCAATGTGTATACATATATGATAATATTCTTTGTGCGGTAGACAGTTGTTTATCAGAGAAAGACATCGAAGAACAATTGTCTTTGTAAAACGGACAATAGAAAGGTACAGACGCAGTATGGCAGATAATATTAAGTATTATGTCGTTAAGCAAAAGGCTCTGCCTGAGGTTCTGCTTAAGGTAGCGGAGACGAACAGAATTATTGAGACTGAAAATATATCTGTTGCAGATGCTACAGAGAAAGTTGGAATAAGCAGAAGTTCTTATTACAAGTATAAGGATGATATTTTTCCGTTTAGAGAGAATGTAAAGGGGAAAACCATTACATTTGTATTGTCTATGGACGATGAACCAGGGCTGCTTTCCCTGGTATTGAAGAAGGTTGCAGAATTCAAGGCAAATATTCTTACTATTCATCAGACAATTCCGGTTAATGGGATTGCATCACTGACGCTTAGTGTGGATATTCTTCCGACTACAGGAGATTCTTCAGAAATGATAGAGCAGATAGAAAGACTTAAAGGGGTAAGATATCTTAAGATATTAAGCAGTGATGCATCTATCTGATATATAAGCAATTAAAGAAAACGGAGGCAGATATGGCAAAGATTGCAGTGTTAGGTTATGGAACAGTAGGATCAGGAGTGGTTGAGGTATTAAATACCAATGGTGCTTCAATTGCAAAGAGAGCAGGAGATACTATTGAGGTTAAGAGTGTACTTGATTTAAGAGATTTTCCGGGAGATCCAATTCAGGATAAAATCGTTCATGATATAGATCTTATAATTAATGACCCTGAGATAGAGGTTGTTGTTGAGGTTATGGGTGGTGTAGAGCCAGCATTTACATTTGTTAAGAAGGCACTTGAAGCAGGAAAGAGCGTGTGTACATCTAATAAGGCACTTGTTGCTGCACATGGTCCTGAGCTTCTTGAGATGGCTAAAGAAAGAAGACTTAATTTCATGTTTGAGGCATCAGTAGGCGGTGGAATTCCAATTATCAGACCGCTTAACCAGTCTTTAACAGCAGATGAGATTACTAAGATTACAGGTATTCTTAATGGAACAACTAACTATATTCTTACTAAGATGAGCAGAGAAGGAATCTCATATCAGGAGGTTCTTAAAGAGGCACAGGCACTCGGATATGCAGAAAGAAATCCTGAGGCTGATGTTGAAGGTTACGATGCATGCAGAAAGATAGCAATTCTTACATCGCTTGCATTTGGAAATACAGTGAAATTCGAGGAAGTGTATACAGAGGGAATAACAAAGATTTCTAATGAAGATTTTGCATATGCTAAAGAGCTTGGAAGTGTTATCAAGCTTCTTGCAACAAGCTACAGTAAGGATGGCAAGGTATATGCAATCACAGCACCATTTATGATTGACAGCACACATCCATTATATAATGTTAATGACGTTCTTAACGGAATCTATGTACACGGCAATGTATTAGGGGATGTAATGTTCTTCGGAGCAGGAGCCGGAAAGCTTCCAACAGCAAGTGCTGTAGTATCAGATGTAGTTGACTGTGTTAAGCATAAGGGTAAAAATGTTATGACAATCTGGAGTTCAGTAAAGCAGGAGCTTGGTGATACATTTGACGAGACAAGAAGATTCTTTGTAAGAATTAAGGGCGATGATGTCCAGGCAGCTAAGGCAGCATTTGGTGAAGGACAGGTTGTTAAGGTTGATGGAATTAACGGAGAGTTCGGATTTGTTACAGAACCTATGACAGAGAGAGCATTTGAAGATGCTAAGGATAAGGTTTCTGTTATAAGCAGAATCAGAATAGATGATACTAAATTACAGTAATAATATAAGGGAGAAAAGTAATGGTTAAAGTAGTTAAATTTGGTGGAAGTTCACTTGCAAGCGCAGAGCAGTTTAAGAAGGTTGGCAATATTATCCGTGCTGATGAGGACAGAAAGTATGTGGTTCCTTCAGCACCTGGAAAGAGATTTCCAGAGGATACTAAGGTTACTGATATGCTTTACAAATGTTATGCAGAGGCAGAAGCTGGTAAGAATATTGAGAAGAGTCTTAAAGCAATTGAGGAAAGATACAATGAAATTATCAAGGGACTTGGACTTAAGCTTTCATTAAAGGAACAGTTCGAGACAATTAAGAAGAATTTTGAGGCACTTGCAGGAAAGGATTATGCAGCTTCAAGAGGAGAGTATCTTAATGGTATTATCATGGCTAACTATCTTGGATATGAGTTCATAGATGCTGCTACAGTTATCTGCTTCGATAAGGATGGAGAGTTTGATTCAGAAAAGACTAATGCAGTGTGTGAAGCAAAGTTTGCTAATATTGAAAGAGCAGTTGTACCTGGTTTTTACGGAGCAATGCCTAACGGAAAGGTTAAGACATTTTCAAGAGGCGGTTCTGATGTAACAGGATCAATCGTTGCAAGAGCACTTAAGGCTGATATGTATGAGAACTGGACAGATGTATCAGGCTTCCTTGCAGCAGATCCAAGAATTGTAAATAATGCAAAGCCAATCAACGTTATTACATATAAGGAATTAAGAGAGCTTTCATACATGGGTGCATCAGTGCTTCATGAATCAGCTATCTTCCCTGTAAGAAAGGGTGGAATTCCTATCAATATTAAGAATACTAATGCTCCGGAAGATAAGGGAACAATGATTGTTGAGACAACATGTAATATGCCGGAATACACAATTACTGGTATTGCAGGTAAGAAGGGATTCGTTGCAATCAGCATTGATAAGGATATGATGAATTCAGAAATCGGATTCTGTAGAAAGGTTCTTTCAGTATTCGAGGATAACGGAATCTCAATCGAACATATGCCTTCAGGAATTGATACTATGACAGTATTTGTTCACCAGGATGAATTTGTAGAGAAGGAACAGAAGGTTCTTGCACAGATTCATAAGGCAGTTAATCCTGACTCTGTTGAACTTGAAGCTAACCTTGCACTTATTGCAGTAGTTGGACGTGGAATGAAGAACAGTACTGGTATAGCAGGTAATATCTTCTCAGCACTTGCAAAAGCTAAGATTAATGTTAAAATGATAGATCAGGGATCTTCAGAGCTTAACATCATCATTGGTGTAAGAAACAGATACTTTGAGGATGCTATTAAGACTATCTATGGAGTATTTGTTCCAGAAGAATAGTTGAGTAGATAAACAGGGGGATAAGGAATATGAAAGAAGCTAAGAATGAGCTGTTACAGTTTGTTGGCGGCGTAATAATGCTTGTTGTGGGACTGTACATATTGTCACAGAAAGTTATGGTATCATCTTCATATGGGTTCTTCTCATTATGGGGTGGCAGGTTCTCATCAGGTCTTATTATGGTACCATTAATAATTGGAGTTGTATGGATGTTTGCTTCAGGTGGCTCATTTGTATCTAAAGTATTTACCGTACTATCAGTGATACTTATAATTGCGGCAATTGTTGCGTCAACAAGAATCTGGCTTGTAACTATTACAATGTATGAATGGGTTCTTATACTTGTTCTTATATTTGGCGGCGCCGGATTGGTTGCAAAGGTATTGTTTGCTAACAATAAGTCAGAAAAGTCCAAGAAAGATAAGTCAGAGCAGACAGGCGGCAGTTATACATCAAGTGTAGATGATGAACTTGATAAGATGAAAAAGAATATGAAGTAAATTTCATTCCCCGCACATGGAGTGCGGGGATTCTTGCGTTTATGCAACTGTTGATAAACTTTGATGAAATTGATATAATTAAATGTAATATGCGTATGAAAACGGAGGAAGATTAATGGATATCGCAAAGAAGATAGCGGAAGAGCTGGAAATTAAAGTAACACAGGTAGAAGCTGCTGTTAAACTTATAGATGAGGGGTGTACAATCCCTTTTATTGCAAGATACAGAAAGGAAGTTACAGGGGCGTTAAATGATGAACAGCTCCGTAATCTTGATGAGAGATTAAAGTATTTAAGAAATCTTGAAGACAGAAAGGCTCAGGTTCTCGCAAGCATTGAAGAACAGGGAAAGCTTACAGAAGAACTTAAGGCTGCTATTACAGCAGCAGAAACAATGGTTCTTGTAGAAGATCTTTACAGACCATATAAGCAGAAGAGAAGAACAAGAGCAACAATTGCGAAAGAGAAAGGTCTTGAACCACTTGCACAGTTCATATATGCACAGGAAGCTACAGAAGATGTAGAAGTCAAGGCAGCAGAATTTATCAGTGATGAAGAGGGTAAGGAAGTTGCTACAGCACAGGATGCAATAGCAGGTGCATTAGATATAATTGCAGAACAGATATCAGATGTTGCAGATTACAGAACATATATCAGAGACATCACAATGAAAGAAGGAAAGCTTGTTGTAACAGCTAAAGATGAAAAGGCTGAGTCTGTATACGAGAATTATTATGATTATAGCGAGGCACTTTCAACAATTCCGGGACACAGAATTCTTGCAATTAACAGAGGAGAGGATGAGAAGTTTCTTACTGTTAAGGTAGAAGCACCGGAAGAGAGAATATTAAGATATCTCGAGAAGAATATTCTTAAAGACAATGCATTTACAGCAGAATACCTTAAGAACTGCATAGCAGATGCATATGGAAGACTTATTGCACCAGCTATCGAAAGAGAGATAAGAAGCAGCCTTACAGAGATGGCAGAGGATGGAGCAATCAAAGTGTTTGGAAAGAATCTTGAACAGCTTCTCCTTCAGCCGCCTATCGCAGGCAAGGTTGTTCTTGGCTGGGATCCGGCTTTCAGAACAGGCTGTAAGCTTGCAGTTGTAGACCCTACAGGTAAGGTGCTTGCAACTAAAGTTATATACCCTACAGAACCACACAATAAGGTGGCGGAATCTAAGGCTGAGGTTAAGAAGCTTATAGATAAGTACCACGTTAATCTTATTTCGTGTGGTAACGGAACAGCTTCAAGAGAATCAGAGAAGATTATTTCAGATATGATACATGAGATGAATCTTCCTGTTGATTATGTAATCACTAACGAGGCGGGGGCTTCTGTATATTCAGCAAGTAAACTTGCAACAGAGGAATTCCCTGACTTTGATGTGGCACAGAGAAGTGCAGTTTCAATAGCAAGACGAGTTCAGGATCCATTGGCAGAGCTTGTAAAGATTGATCCGAAATCAATCGGAGTAGGTCAGTATCAGCATGATATGAACCAGAAGAAGTTAGAGAACACACTTACAGGAGTTGTTGAGGACAGCGTTAATAAGGTTGGAGTAGACTTAAATACTGCATCGGCCTCACTTCTTGAGTATATTTCAGGTATATCTAAGGCAGTAGCTAAGAATATAGTTGAGTACAGAGAGACTAACGGAAGATTCACGAACAGAAAGCAGCTTTTAAAGGTTGCAAAGCTTGGACCTAAGGCATTTGAACAGTGTGCCGGATTCATGAGAATATCAGGCGGCGATAATCCGTTAGACGCAACAAGCGTACATCCTGAAAGTTATGAGGCAGCAACAAAGCTTCTTGCACTTTTAGGTTATGATATTAATTCAATAACATCAGGAGAACTTATAGGACTTAAGAGCAAAGTTAAAGATTTTGCCAAGATGGCGGATGAACTTGGAATAGGAACAATGACACTTGAAGATATCGTTAAAGAACTTGAGAAGCCGGGAAGAGACCCAAGAGATGAGATGCCTAAGCCTATATTAAGAAAAGATGTTCTTGATATGAAGGATTTAACACCGGGCATGATACTTAAGGGAACAGTCAGAAATGTTATTGATTTCGGAGCATTTGTTGATATCGGAGTGCATCAGGACGGACTTGTACACATTTCCCAGATGAGCAGCACAAAGAGAGTTGAGCACCCTCTTGATGTTGTAAGTGTAGGAGATATCGTAGATGTAAGAGTTATAGATGTTGATATCCCTAAGGCAAGAATTTCACTTTCAATGATCCTTGATGAAAAAGAGGCAGCTAACAGAAAGTACACTAAGGATAATTCCAATAATAAGAATAACAGAAACAACGGCAAAGGAAACAGACAGGACAGAAAGCCTAAGAAGGAAGGCCTTAACCTTTCAGGTCTTGCCAAGTTCATGCATTAATAGGAGTATTGTATGGAAGATAGAATTGAATTCGACAGCGTAATTACAGAGAAAGCACTTAATGATTTCAAGATGTATCATGTTTTTCACAATGTTGGGGGAGTGTTCGGATATGTATTTGCAGCATTTGCAATAGTTATGTGCGTGCTTGGGGTAATATTCAAAATGTCTCCTAAATATATAGTCATGATGGGGCTTTTTGGAGTATTTTTCTTCTTTTATCCAATTGTTAATATGAGGCTTGGAACTAAGAAGCAGATGAAAACAGTTGTAGCATTTAAAGAGCCTATGCATTATAGTGCCGGGGAAGACAAGATAATTGTAAGCCAGGGTGATATGTCAGAAGAACTTGCATGGGAGCAGATATACAAGATAAGATTCACAGGAAGCAATCTTATTCTGTATCTTTCATCTGTCAGAGCCAATGTGCTTACAGTTAACAGTATGGGTGAGGCGGCAGTTCCTTTTGTTAAAATGTGTCAGAAGAAATTAAAGCCTTTTCAGGTTAAGGTTAATATGGATAAGCTTGCTAAGGCTGTGGCTTAAGTAAGCAGATAGGAATAATATGGTTAAAGAAACATTTAACGCTAAAGAAACATTTGAAGCAGGATATGAGATGGGTAAGAAGGCTCTTCCGGGGCAGATATACTGTCTAAATGGAGATTTAGGTGTCGGAAAAACAGTATTTACGCAGGGCTTTGCGAAAGGTCTTGGAATAGAAGAGCCTGTCAACAGCCCTACATTTACAATTATTCAGGAATACCATGAAGGCAGACTGCCATTGTATCATTTTGATGTATACAGAATTGGCGATGTTGAAGAGATGGATGAGCTTGGATATGAGGAATATTTTTATTCAGACGGGGTGTGTCTTATTGAATGGAGCACACTTATACAGGAGATAATTCCAGATAATGCGATAGAGATAGTTATAGAAAAAAACCTTGAAAAAGGCTTTGATTACAGGAAAATAACTATCGGGCAGGAGGCAGTATGAGAATATTAGCGATAGAAAGTTCAGCAGTTACAGCATCAGTTGCGATTCTTGAAGATGATACACTTGTTGCTGAATACACAATTAATCATAAGATGACACATTCACAGACACTTCTTCCAATGATAGATGAGATATTTTCAATGGTTCAGTTAAAGCCTGATGATGTTGATGTTATAGCAGTATCAAAGGGACCGGGTTCATTCACGGGCCTAAGAATTGGTGCGGCTACAGGCAAGGGAATTGCACTTGCGCTTGACAAAAAGATGGTGGCAGTACCGACACTTGCGGCTATGGCATATAATTTATATGGAGACAGCAGATATATATGCCCTGTAATGGATGCAAGAAGAAAGCATCTGTACAGTGGAATATATACATTTGACGGTGACAGGCTTATTACAGTAAGAGATGTTAATCTTGAGTCATATGATGAGCTTGCAGAAGAACTTGCAGGACTTGATGGACAGGTTGTATTAGTAGGTGATGGTGTGGATGTCGCAGGTGACGTCCTTAAAGAGCAGCTTGGTGACAAATGTGTTCTTGCACCGGCTCATATCAAGACACAGAGAGCTGGTTCAGTAGCACTTTTAGCAAAGCAGATGGCAGATAATGGTGAATATACAGATGCTGATGAGTTAAAGCCTGATTATCTGCGCCCTTCACAGGCAGAAAGAGAGAAAGCACAGCATGAGTCTTAAATATGTGATAAGACCGATGACGGAAGATGATACATTTGCAGTGGAACTGATAGAACAGGGAATATTCTCGCTTCCATGGTCGCAGAAATCATTTGCAGATGCGTGCAGGAATCAGGACAATGTGTATCTGGTATGCGAGGCAGACGGAGTAATAGCAGGATATTGTGGTATGTGGACTGTGCTTGGAGAAGGCAATATAACCAACATGGCAGTATCACCGGATTACAGGCGGTGCGGCATAGCACAGATGCTTATGCAATCAATGGAAAAGTATGGTAATGACAAGAATGTCACATCATATTTTCTTGAAGTCAGACAGAGCAATCTGCCAGCAATAGCCCTTTATGAAAAAATGGGGTATAAGAATATAGGTATTAGAAAAGGATTTTACGAAAAGCCAGTTGAGGACGCAGTAATAATGTCTAAAATTATTGGGTGAAATAATAGACTGCATAATATATATTGATGTATAATAACAGAAGGAGGTGCGATTAATGCTTGATGTATGTTTACTGGGAACCAGTGGCATGCTTCCCCTGCCGGGAAGATGGCTGACATCGCTTATGACACGTTACAACGGAAGCAGCCTGATGATAGATTGCGGAGAGGGAACACAGATAGCTGTTAAGCAGAAAGGATGGAGTTTTAATCCTATAGATGTTATCTGTTTCACACATTATCATGCTGATCATATAAGTGGTTTGCCGGGGCTTTTGCTCACAATAGGTAATTCTGACAGAAAGAAGCCCTTAACTCTTGTAGGACCCAAGGGGCTTGGCAGGGTAGTTTCTTCGCTCAGGGTAATCGCACCAGAGCTGCCATTTGAACTTAAGCTGATAGAACTTACGAATCAACAGGAGCATTTGTCAATATGCGGATATGAGATAGATGCATTCAGGGTTAATCATGCTGTTATATGTTATGGGTATTCGATTAGTATTCCGAGAATAGGCAAGTTTGATGTAGAAAAGGCGAAAGAACTTGGTATTCCGTGTAGCATGTGGAATAAACTGCAGCATGGAACAGCGGTTACAATAGATGATAAAGAATATACGCCGGATATGGTTATGGGGGCGGCAAGAAAAGGGCTTAAAGTAACATATTGTACAGATAGCAGGCCTGTTCAGATTATATCAGATAATGCTAAAGAATCAGATCTTTTCATATGTGAGGGCATGTATGGAGAGGATGGTAAGGAAGCTAAGGCAAAGGAATATAAGCATATGACCTTTACAGAAGCGGCACAGCTTGCAAAGAATGCGGATGTCAGGGAAATGTGGCTGACACATTATAGTCCTTCGCTTGTAAGACCTCAGGATTATGTTGATAAGGCAAGAAAGATATTCCCTGCTACAATAGCAGCTAATGATGGAAGAACAGTTGAGTTGAAGTTTGACGATGAGGGGTAGATTATGAAGAAATACGGAAGGACGATAATTGTAATAGCAGTATTGGTTGCGTTGGGACTGGGGTATTACTATTACCTTGCTAATAAGGATACAGGGAAAGATGCTACTGATATTGCGGCAGATACCAGTGAGGTTTCTGTGCTTATTTCAAAAGATATTATGGCTAATTATCCGGAATCACCTAAGGATGTAGTCAATCTGTATGCAAGAATAACGAAGGCATATTATGATACATCACTTACTGATGAACAGATTGAAGCATTAGGAAAGCAGGCACGTCTGATGTTTGATGATGAATTAAAGAATACGCAGACAGATGCGGATTTCTATGAGAAACTTAAGGAAGATATAGGCAATTATAATTCAACCAAAACACGTATAAGTTCATATGTTATACAGAGTGCTGCCAAGACTAAATATTCAACATTTAAAGACAGGCAGTATGCATCAATCGCATTAGTGTATTATTTGAGACAGGGTGACAAGCTTATAGATTCACCAACAAAATTCACCTTAAGAAAAGATGATGATGGACACTGGAAGATTCTTTTCTGGGAGCTAACTGAAATAGACAGCGATACATAATAATAGGAGATATAAAATGAGCGAAAAAGATGATGTTCTTATTCTTGCAATAGAAAGTTCATGTGACGAGACAGCAGCAGCAGTAGTAAAGAATGGAAGAGAGGTATTGTCAAATGTGATTAATACCCAGATAGCCATACATACAGAGTATGGTGGTGTAGTTCCTGAAATTGCGTCAAGAAAACATATAGAAAATATTAATCCTGTAATAAGGAAAGCACTTGAAGATGCGGGAGTAACACTTGATGATATAGATGCAATAGGTGTTACATATGGTCCTGGGCTTGTGGGAGCACTTCTTGTCGGAGTTGCGGAGGCTAAAGCAATAGCATTTGCAAAGAATAAACCATTAGTAGGGGTACATCACATAGAAGGTCATATTAGTGCCAACTATGTTGAGAATAAAGAACTCGAACCTCCTTTTGTTGCGCTTGTTGTTTCGGGAGGACATACACACCTTGTTAAGGTCAACGACTATGGCGAGTATGAAATAGTTGGAAGAACAAGAGATGATGCAGCAGGAGAAGCATTTGACAAGGTTGCAAGGGCAATAGGATTGGGATATCCGGGAGGACCTAAGATAGATAAGCTTGCAAAGGAAGGTAATCCGGATGCAATAGAATTTCCAAGAGCACATGTTGATGATGCTCCTTATGATTTTTCGTTTAGTGGAATAAAATCAGCAGTACTTAATTATATTAATTCTGCCAATATGCAGGGAAAAGAGATAAACAGGGCTGATGTAGCAGCGTCATTCCAGAAGGCGGTAGTAGATGCTCTTGTTTCACGGGCAGTAAGGCTGGCAAAAGAATGTGGAATGGATAAGCTTGCAATAGCTGGAGGAGTTGCGTCTAATTCAGCGCTTCGGGCAGCAATACAGGAAGAGTGTACAAAGAATAACATCAGATTCTATTCGCCATCACCTATATTATGTACAGATAACGCAGCTATGATAGGAGCGGCGGCATATTATGAATATATTAAAGGAGTTCGTCATGGCTATGATTTAAACGCTATCCCGAACCTTAAATTAGGAGAACGCATATAATGAATACGGCTATAGTTCTTGCGGGTGGAAGTGGCAGGAGAATGAATAGTGATATTCCAAAGCAATATATGATGCTTAAAGGAAAACCAGTAATATACTATTCACTGAAAGCATTTCAGGATAACCTGCATATAGATGATATAATACTGGTAACATCTGATCATTACATAGAATATGTAAAAAAAAATATTTTAGATGATACACTTGATAAGGTTTCAAAAGTTATACAGGGCGGCGTGGAACGATATGATTCAGTATGGGAAGGACTGAAATGTATCAAGGAATCCGGATATGTATTCATACATGATGGTGCAAGACCGTGTATAAGCCAGAAGCTTATTAACGATTGCTACGAAGCTGTTGTTGAAGATGGGGCGTGTATAGCGGCAGTACCTGTTAAAGATACTATTAAGATAGCAGATTCAGAAGGCTATGCAGCAAAAACACCGGACAGGAATACATTGTGGCAGATTCAGACACCACAAGTATTTGAGTATGATATAATAAAATCTGCATATAGTAGTCTGTATAGAAGCGGCAGATTTAATGGGGTAACAGATGATGCGATGGTACTTGAAAGATTTGGAGAACATCATATAAAACTGGTGAACAGTGATTATAGAAATATTAAGATCACAACACCAGAAGATATGAACACAGCAGAAATGTTTATAGAGAATATATTTTAATAAATAATTATATTAGATGCAGTATAAGGAGACAGGTATGAGTGGTTTTTCAGTTAAAAGAGTTAATGTTGTTGGTGCATTTGCATCATTATGGGCGTTTATATTTGCATTTTTTCCGTTTTATAGAATAGAACCGATGGAAGTACTTATACAGCAGGCAGGGAAGCAGGCT